>JGI20214J51650_10000103_pt1 | contig 49078 bp, 84 predicted proteins | sample WetSurMetagenome_FD_51650 | JGI IMG/M metagenome (IMG submission 51650)
CAGATGCTAAAAACCGTAATAAAGTCATAACTAATCGGTACTCTTGAAAGATAGAGTTCGGGAGCAAAATGCAGTATTTGATAGCTTTTCATTAAGAATCTTTAAGATTTGAAGGTGAAAAAGAAAAGTCTTCACGGGTTAAAAGACGAGGTGTGTTAAATTTGGAAATATAAATTGATTATGCCACTAAACGAATCGAAAGGGAATATGTATCCGTGGGTTACCCACACATGGAATACAGTCAAGGGTGAATGTCCTCATGGTTGTACTTACTGCTACATGAAAAGATATGGTAAACAAAGGCCGGTGAGATTTGATGAAAAGGAACTTAATTCTGATCTCGGTAGCGGAAATTTCATCTTTGTCGGATCGAGTTGTGATTTATTTGCCCGTTCAATTCCTAATAAATGGATTACCGACACTCTGAATTTATGTGAATCATACAGAATGAATACTTACTTGTTTCAGACGAAAAACCCCGAAGGCTTTAAGGACTTTGAAATACACATCCCGATGAACTCACGGCTTTGCACCACCATTGAAACCAATCGTTATTATCCACAAATGGGTAATACTCCACATCCTTCTATGCGATCTGAGGATATGCACGATCTGGAGGGATGGCAAAAGTATGTAACCATTGAGCCTATTATGGATTTCGATTTAGATGAGATGGTAAATATAATTCGGTGGTGTAATCCGGTGCAGGTTAATATCGGCGCAGATTCGGGGGGTAATAATCTTCCTGAACCGAGTAAAGATAAACTACTTGTCCTTATTGATGCGCTTCAAGAGTTCACAACAATAGCAAGAAAGACTAATTTAGCAAGACTCTTAAAGTAAAAACAATGAAAAAGTCTTTTCCATTTGAATATGAAAGATACATTGCCGGAACTGCTTTTTTGAATCGTAGAGAGAAGGGCGCTTACATGGATTTACTTTGTATTCAGGCTGGGAAAGGACATTTAACATTGCAGGAAATTAAGGATATATTGAACGGTGACTTTGATTGCTGGGAGAAACTAAAGAGTAAATTCATAGAGGAAAACGGGCTATATTATAATAAGAAACTCGAATCGGTGAAACAGGGCAAACACAAAAAGACAGAAGTGGAGATAATTCAGGATCGTGAAAAGTCCGAACAAATATTGAAAGAAAAACGGATGAAGTTTTACGAGGACTGTAAACCGTTCCTTGCAAAATATCCTAAAGAGATGCTTCGGGAGTTTTATAATTACTGGACTGAAAAAAACAAATCAGGAACAAAATTGAGATTTGAACTTCAGCAAGTATTTGAAATATCAAAGCGGTTAGTCACATGGGCGAAAAAAGACAAGGAATTTATCAAGGCCGAAACGCCAAAGACTTATTCAGAGATGTTAAAAATGGCTGAAACAGATCCACAAATATTCAAGAAATACACTGCTATCAAAAGAGAGGGTGAAAGACAGGCTTTATTTCATCCTAATAAATAAAATATGGAACGTCCATTGAATGAAATATTAGATTATGTCTGCTGGCATTACAGAATGTCAAAAGAAATGGTTATATCCAAAAGTCAAAAGAGGGATATTGTCAAAGCCAGGGATATGATATTACTTTTGGCTGGACTTGGCAGGGATGAGGATATTGCAGAATTATTAGGAAGGACAAGGGTTACACAGGTTAACCATCGTAAAAAGTTATACGGTTATTTAAGATTCAATAAGAATTTACAATCTGAATACGATGAAATGAAAACGGATTTAAGGTATTTTGAAGTAGGAAGGCCGTTAAGCGCAATCCGGTTATAAATTGCGATCATTTGGAAAATTACGATATTAAAACTATTTAACTATGGAAATAACAGTTGAAACAATCAAAAAGACGGTTGCGGATTATTACAAGCAGCCTATTGAGTTTATTAATATCACTTGTCGAGACAAGGAGTTTGTTTTGATTCGCCACATAACAATGTATTTCATTTGGAAGTTATTAAAATATCCTTATGCTAAAATAGGTGAAGAGATAGGAGGTCGCACACACGCAACGGTTATAAATGCGATAAAGAAGGTTAATGGCTTTATTGATACTGATAAAGATTACTCGTATCATATCTCAAAACTCAATGTCAGATTCGAGGAAATTAAAAACGGCATTTCTATTATCCCGACAAAAACCGATCCTCCAGTAATAGTAAATAGAGATATTATCATTAATGATGTTTTCAGGGGATTAGTTAAAAAGGGACTTGTAAAAAATCAGGATAAGGATGCAATTATACAGGCTTTTAATTATATCTGGACCTGTGGAATCCGGTACAGGAAAGGAGTACCAAGTGGTAAGGGAGTGCCTATATCAGTGTTCAATAAAGATAATATTAAAATATATGAATTTGCTAATGCTAAAGAAGCGAGTAGGAAATTAGGAATACCTGCGAATACTGTTTATGATGCGATATATAAAAATCACGGAACAAAGAAGGGATATATTTTTAAGAGGGATATAAAGCCCGAACTTCCCAAAGTGGGAACTAATACGCCTCATCAATTTGTTGAGAAATTACCAATGATGCCAAGCCCGGAGGATAGTTACCATACAATTATGCAAGGACACTTTAATCATTAAGATATGACACGAGGTTATTTTGGTATAGGTATTTAAAATGCAAAAACAGAGGCTAATATCGGGACGCTACGGAGAAGTGCATTTATATTTGGGGCATCATTTATATTCACCATTGGCAATAGATATAAAAGACAAGCAAGTGATACTACTCAAAGCTGGAGACACATTCCGCTTTATAATTATGAATCGTTTGATGAATTTTATAAAAGCATCCCGTATGATTGTCGATTAATAGGGATAGAGTTGACAGACAAAAGTATGCCTATTGCAGATTTTAAACACCCCGAACGATGTATTTATTTACTTGGTGCGGAAGATTCTGGACTAACGAAAGAGGCTATTAATAAATGTCACGAAATAATAATTTTGCCCGGAACGTTCTGTTTAAATGTCAGTGTTGCTGGGAGTATTGTATTATTTGATAGGATTCAAAAATTATAACCATGACAAACAACATTAAGGTATTTGTTATCCCGGCTTTAGGCTTTGGATATTTCGAGGAGGAGATCGGCGACCTAATGACTGTTAGGTCTATCCCGATACTCTGTTTTAAGATTAGTACTTACCAATACTTGTAGAATGTTTTCATATTACGGAAGTAAGTCAAAGATAGTGGACTATTATCCACCACCAAAATATGGAAAGATTATCGAACCATTTGCAGGATCGGCTCGATATTCATTAAAATATTTTGATAGAGATATTACTTTAGTGGATAAATATGATAATGTTATTAAAGTATGGAAATGGTTACAGGAATGTAGTAAGGATGATATTTTAAAATTGCCAAGCCTTAAATCATTAGGGAGGGGATTCGATTTAAGAACTTTGGAACTTTGCGATGGGGCGCTTTTATTTTTAGGGTTTAACGCCGGTATTGCATCTACTTCTCCGCGCTTTAAGATAAGTCCATTTGCCGCGGAACAAAACGGAATGCAAACTTATATAAAAAGAGTTGCAAATAATCTATGGAAAATAAAACATTGGAAAATAGAACTTGGTTGTTATACTGAAATTAACAACGCAGAGGCGACATGGTTTATTGATCCACCCTATCAACATGGTGGTCACGCATATGTAGAAAACGAAATTGATTTTAAACAATTATCTAATTGGTGTAGAAATAGAATAGGACAGATTATTGTTTGTGAAAATACTAAAGCAATGTGGTTACCTTTTAAACCAATGAAAGAGTTAGAAGGAGCAATGTTTAGAACCACTGAAGCTATCTGGTCGAATTATCCGACAAATTACGATTACGTTCAACGAAATTTATTCTTATGAAACGACTATTAACCATTATCCTCTTTTTAGCCCTTGCGGTGCGATCTTACGCACCCGGATATTCAGCCTTGACCATATTCGCTTCGGAGCCTTTCCATAGGTTATTCACGCCACAGGAGGTCTCTGAAGCTATTATTTGGGTTGAGACGGGCAATAACGGATCGGGTGCTTATAACAGAATCGAACCTCAAGCGAAAGGGATATTCCAGCAATGGCCGATCTTTGTTGATGATGTCAACAGGATTTTAGGCTATAAGAAGTTTGCCTATTCCGACAGGCTTATTTCTTCGAGGGCAAAAGCGATGTTTTGGATATATCAGAAGCACTACAACCCTTCGCTTGACTTTGAAATCATGTGCCGGCTGCAATGTGGTGGCCCCGATGGCCCGGAACAAAGCTGCACCGACAATTATCTTGAACTTGTGAAACAGAAACTTTATAACGACTGATGATCGAACTTTTAAATAAAGATTGTATGGAGGTTATGGCTCAATACCCTGATAAGTATTTCGATCTCGCCATTGTCGATCCGCCGTATGGGGTAAGTCAACCCGCTTTCAGGAAGGAAAGTAAAAATAAAGCCTGTAAACCGACACAATATAATAACGCCGTTTATAACCAACCCCGCCCATCATCAGGATATTTTAATGAACTTTTTAGGATCTCGAAAGATCAAATAATTTGGGGTGCGAATTACTTTTTATCTCATTTAAAGGAGGGTACTAAATGGATCTTTTGGGGTAAACAAACCGAAGATGCACAGTGGGGAGATGGCGAACTGGCATATACTTCGTTTGGTGGTGTGATTACAAAATTTGATTTTGCATGGAACGGAATGATACAAGGTGATATGAAACATAAAGAACACCGTATTCACCCCACCCAAAAACCCGTTCATCTTTACAAGTGGCTTTTAAAGAACTATGCCAAGCCTGAATTTAAGATCATAGACACTCACGGCGGATCTATGTCATCAGTAATCGCCTGTTATGATTTTGGTATTACTGAAATGGTTTGTTGTGAGATTGATAAGGAATATTTTGATGCAGCAGTTAAAAGATTTGAAGTTCATAAAATGCAAACAGTAATAAGTTTTTGAAATGACCTCACCCCGCAAATACGTCCTCCGCTCGAACTTCGACAAGTTAGTCGAAGAGAATAAGTGAAGCCGGAAACACTGATTAAGTAAAATAATTATGAAAATGTATTGCTTATTGAATTTGATTGTTTATATTTGCAGTAACCTATTGGAGTGGGTTATGAATAAAAATCAATACATAGGCAAAGAAATTGCCCTGTGGAGTAACCGGAAAATCATTCTGGTTGCAAAACCATATGACCCACTCCATCCGGTCTCCATAGGGTTTTTGTCACGTGTTTCTTCCTTCTCCGATTCTTCGGTAGTAAAAGATAATTGTAAAGAGTACGAAAGTCTTTGTGCAAATAGTGACGGGTTTCCGTCCTTGCAGATCAGAACAGACAGAGCGCAAAGATCGGGATGCAAAACGGTAGTTGAAGATTTGAGGCGTAGCGAATCCGTCCTTTTAAAACAAGGTTAGGGGCATCCCCGTAATATTCTCTTTGAAGTGTTAGCGCACTTACCTCTATTGCAAGGGATTAGATATTGATTTAAGTTAAACCAAAAGATAAGACAATGACAGACAAGGAATTTTGCAAGTTGTATAATAGTTTCACCGGCGAAGGTGGAATGATGAGTGGGTTAGATAGTCCCAAACAACTAACTGAACACCGATTTACTGGATTGGAACTCAAAGAGTTTATCGAACATTGTTTTGCCTCTCAGTTCAAAGGAATATCAAAGGAGAGATTGAAGAAATTGATTATAGATTGCACTAATAAGTTCATAACTACAACAGGCATGGGGACATCTTTGGATTTATTTGTTGATGAATATCTTGCCTCCCTATCAGAGAGCGATAAGGAGATTTCAGGGATTCCGAGTGAGAAGACGTGTCAGACTTGCAAATATGATGAAGGTGGCGATAGGTGTATTTATGATTGCAATGAGGATTATTCAGGTTATGAAATTAAATCTCTCCCCGCTTCGAGAGTTTCAGAGAGTGAGAAACCTGATAGTGGGATTAACACAGAATATAATGATTCATGGAAAGAGAAACCCGCCGAGAGTCATTCCGATCAGATGATAGATAGGATGAACGCCGAGATTTCAGATGAGGGGAATCCTTATTTATTAAACGGAGACGAACTCAAGAGAACAGAAGATCAAAGAAAACACGGTAAATAATTCGACGCTATTCAGAGATGGATAAAAGAGAAAGATAAATAATATGAAAAAAGAAATTACAATAATTGGCACGCCATTAAAGCCCGCAGAAGAAACACTACTCGAATCAATGCGGGATGATATTGTTTTAGGGCCACCCGAATCTACTGGCACTTCATATCCCTCAACTGAACCCATGAAGCCATTTATAATTGCCGATCCTTATAAACACATCGAATTTGAAGATTACCAAGATGGCAAGACAAGGCGTAGGGAGAGAAGAAAAAGAGAACGGAAAGAGAGAGATAAATAAATACTACGAGACAATGAAAAATACAAAAGCGATAATGAATTGTGCTAAGTGGTTATCTTACTGCTTAAAGATTGGCTGGAATAAAAAAGATATAGATGAGTTAGAAAAATTATGGTGGAAATTTCATGATGAAATGGGCAATCTAATTTAATCTCCTCGCTCCTAAATAGCAGAATTGATTAGTAAACTTAAAATAGAAGATGATGGAAACAAACGAATTTGAAAAATATTATTTAGGGGATGGTGAGCATTACTTCAAATATCGAAGAGATAAATACAACCAAGAATCATGCAGAGCAACTTTATTTAATAGCAAGGGGGAGAAGATAGATGACATTTGCACCGACAACTTAACACATCATCAAGTTATTAATCGCTTTGAAGTTCGAGTAATGTCTTGATTAGTCCCCGCAAAAGAGTAATTTAACTTAATAAGACAAAGAAATGAAAGGTGGATTTGATTTATACGGAAATTACTATCCTAATGAAATGGATGCTATTAATGCTGAAATGGCTCAGTGCAATGAGATTGATAATAATATTAATCGAAAAAAGATTGCAGAGCAAGAAAGAAAAATGAGGCAACTTGAAGAAGAAATTGAACAGTTAAAACTTAACACCTCCTCCAAATGAAAGACGAACAATTCAGAAAGGTAATCATAAAGTCGGAAGCAGACTTGCCGAAGGAAACAGGAATTTATACTGTCCATACGGTACAAGGATTACATGAGTGGCGATTTGATATTCATAATAAAACAAGAATTGGACTCATGGGTAGTTCTACTGATGAGTGGTTGCCAGTAGTTGACTGGTACCTTCAGCCCATTTCCGACACCAGGGATGCTGTGATAGAGAAGATGGAAGAATTGGTTGAATGGCTTGAAGTCGAATGCCAATCTTCAGAAACCGCCGATCTATCTCATTCTTTTGCTGAATGTTTAATGATAAAACTCGCAGAGATTTCATACTTAAAAGTAAATGCCCTCCAATCCGAGAGCAAAGAGGGAGATAATCCCATTGCTTTTGAATTTCATAATTACGTGACGGGGCATTGTTACGTTGATTATATTTCTCATGTCGGGAAGGAAGAAAAAGACGGATATACTAAAATTCCCTTATACAAATAATATGGCAAAATTAACGGTAGCTTTTGTAGATGCTTTGATAAAGCAAGTAACGAAAGGAGATATAAGTTTTTCCCGAATGGTAGAGTTATTGAATGAACAGTCGGGCAAAGAAGAGAAGCGATATATAAATGATTGATTTGTATAAATTTATTAATAACAAATAAAATGGACAGAAATACTTTTTTTAGTGCAAACATCTACTATCAAGAAATTGAGTTGATAAAGGATAAAAAATCTAAATTAATGAATGTGCCAGATCAGATTATTGAAATTCTGATAGGACATATAGAAATACCAGATGCTGAAGTACGAGATGTTATCAAGAGAATAAAAAACTTAGGTATATACCTCGATAAAGAAATTGAAGGAAAATATAAAAAAATAGATGAATTATGAAAACAATGGATGAAAGAGCAGAAGAATATATCAATTTGGTACAACTTAATCCTAATTCTTATAAGGGTGATGTTGAAACAGCCTATGTTTGCGGATGTATAGATCAAAAAAGAATTGATGATGCTTCCGACACCAGGGATGCAGTGATTGAGAAATTATTAGAATCGGATAATTCTTGGTCAACAATAGATGTCTTAAAAAAACTTATTGAGGCAACCGAAATATTGCTCCACGAAAAAAATTATGATGGTCATGGATGGGAAGAAATATCTCATTGTGTAAAAAGAGGCAAAGAAATATTACTAAATCTTACCTCCCTCCAATCCGAGAGCAAAGAGGGGAAGCAGAAACCAAGCGCAGACAAATTAATATGGCCAGTTTATCTGAATGATAAGGCAAGCAAACATCAAAATAAGTATGCTTCGTTTTGTGCTTTTGTTGAAAATGAATCAATAGTTGATGTTTGGGACTTGGTTTGTCAGGCAGGAGAAGAATTTGCCTCACTCCAAGCGGGCAAAGATGACGGGAAGAGTGAATTAAGGGAGGAGTTAATATTGAAATCGTTTATTGAGTTTTTACAAAGAACATATAAGGAATTTGGCAAGCCATCGTGGAGTATGGCTGGAGATGAAGCATATAGATTTTTTGTTCCGGATGACGAAGATATTGACGAATATCTCTCCCAGAGATAACTCTTAATCGCTGAAAACGAATTAAAATAAATGATATGGAAGAAGAAATTTTGAAGATATTGGAGAGTGATGACATCTACGACCCTTTTAGTTATGGATCGGTTAATCAATTTGAAGCATCGAAAAGAATCGACACACTCACCCATGAACACTATATGAAGTTTGTCGAGTGGCTAAGAACAAATGCCCTATTGGAAATAATAGACACAAGTCACGGGCCAGAATGGATGTGGGAAATATTCAAGGGCGAAGATCAATATGAATACTACACTACCGAAGAACTTTATCAATACTGGTTAACTAATATAGAGAAGATATGAAAGCAAAACTCTATAAAAGTCCTGTCCTTGAAAAGATACGTGAAGAGATGAAACATGACAAATGGTATGTTAAACTTGCCCGTTGGTGGAGGGTTAAATGGTGGTTTATAAGATGCGATTTAAGGCCGGTATTTGAATGGCTCGATAAGTTCATGGGCGATGAATGAGAAATATCCTATCGGCTGGGCATTTATCCGGGCATTCACGGCTAACGGCAGATCTGAACAGAATGAGTGGTTTAGTCATTATATTGAAGGGATATACCAGGTTATTGAGACTGAAGATAAAAAGATATGGTTAAAAGAGGTAATATTAAATTCCCGATAATGAAAGAAAAGATTATTGAATTTGAGCCGAAAGAGAAACCGGTTGAAAAATAAAGTTGCAAATGGGATTTAGATAATATAAATTTGTTGTATTGCCGGTGCGGGTCGCACCTCTCCCTTGAGAGATTGACAGTAGCGTAATTTAGTTCCTGTCCCCGGCATTTTGGAAAATATGAAGATAAGTATAGTTATTGCATATTACAATCGAAGAGATCAATTCTTAAAAACTCTTGAGTCAATATTGGCATGGGGTAAGCCGGAGATAATAGTTGTTGATGATGCCTCAACTGAAAGGATAGACGACATTAAAGAGATTAATCTCATTAGGATAGAACCAAAAGATAAGTGGTGGTTGAATCCTTGCATCCCCTATAACATTGGATTCTCTAAAGCGACCGGAGATGTTATTATAATTCAGAATCCGGAGTGTATCCATGTGGGGAATATTTTAAAGTATGCTGGTAAGTTAAAATCAGGTAGGGTATTTAGTTTTGGTGCATATTCACTCGACTATAATCTCGAATATGAGATATATGATTATCTATATTTAAAGAAACTGATTTTAAGCGAACCTCAAAGATGCCAGGTTGCTCATCATGGTTGGTATAATCATTCTGTTTACCGTCCCGAAGCACTGCACTTTTGCAATGCTATAACAAGACAAGACCTTAAAAAAATTGGGGGGTTTGATGAGCAGTATGCCTACGGGGTTGGCCATGATGATAATGATATGGTAATGCGAATAAAAAAGGAAGGGATAGACTTAAAGATAGTAGATAATCCGTTTGTTATTCACCAGAAGCATAAAAGAACAGACTATTCAGATCCTAGAATAATTGCTGGATGTCTTTTGAATACAAGAATCTTTGAAAGAACTTCAAAAGAAAAGATGATAAAACCGTTGAATAATAAATACTACAACTAAACTCATGGGTGATCTTTATTTATGTACTCATTATGGATTTGGCGATTATGTGATGTGCTATGGGTTAATTAAGGAGTTATCTTTAAAGTATAATAAGATATTTTTATTCGGATTGCCACATTGCACACCATTACATATTAACAACATTAAAAGATTATATAGCAGTATTAAAAATGTGGAGATCATTACTAAAGATCCGTCATTATATAAAGATGTTATGTATCTCGGATGGGGTAAATATTTTGAAATGATCGAGGGGGGGGCTGCTATACAGTGTGCAAAATATTTCTATAAGCAGGCAGGCGTTCCACTAAACCTAATGTGGAGTAACTTTTATTTTAAACGGGATTTGGATAAGGAAAGAGATATATTTTATAATAGGTTAAAGTTGAGGGATGATGATGAATATATTTTTTTGCATGAAGACATTTCACGGGATTACATAATTGATAGAAAATATATCAAACCAGGGGTCAGGGTTATTATTTTAAATCAGATGCCGGATATATCAATATTGGATATACTTTATTTGATTGAGAGGGCAGCGGAGGTTCATATAATCAATACCGGATTAGTTTCTTTTGTAGATCAGATGAATATCAAACACGACAATTTAAATTACCATAAATATACAAGGCCGGAAAGTTTTGAACAGCCCATTCTAAGATTAAAGTGGAAAATACTAAATTAATGGATGAGGTAATCACATTCAGTGAATTAGTTGATAAATTAATCACTGTAAATATAAAATTATATAATCTACTCGAAAAGACTTCTGAACTTGACAGAAAGAAAGAGAAGACAAAAGAGGATATTGATCTTATTGTGAAACTAAGTGGAGATAACATAAACCTTGCAAAGACAAGGAGTGTCTTAAAATCTGCAATAGATAATAAACTAAATGCCGCAATTAAAAACGGGAGTACAGGGGTTCTAAATGAATTTAAAGGATATAGTGAATGAAAAAGATTCATGTTGCATTTGCTAATGACAAGTTTCTAAAGAGTCTTAACATATTAGAAAAGACTTCTCTTGCTATTGGGGGCGTGGATAAATTTATAAGATACGAGACGAAAGACTTACAAATAGATAATTTCTGGCAGGAGAATCATTGCATTTTATCACAACCATTAGGAGCAGGATTTTGGATATGGAAACCGTTTATTATTCTCCAGGCAATGAAACAAACTGAAGACGGAGATATTATTTTATATACTGATGCCGGTGTGGAAGTCTTAAATTCACTCAATCCTTTATTTAAGATTACGGAGACTTCAAAAGACAATAGAATGTTATTTGCCCTTACGATGAATTATGGCACTCATCGGCATTCGGAATATACAAAAAGAGATTGTTTTGTTTTAATGGGGCAGGATGAACCAAAATACTGGAATGCAAGGATGCTTAATGCCGCATTCTCATTATGGATGAAAACCGAGAAGAATATAGCTTTTTTAATGGAGTGGCAAAAGTATCTTAAAGATTCCAGGGTTGTAACCTACGAACCTAATACTTGTGGGAAACCCAATCTCCCAGACTATATAGATCACCGTCACGACCAGGCAGTATTATCATTGTTGAGTTTAAAGTACGGGAGGGAATTATATAGGGAGCCAACTCAATTTACAATTAATGAGAGTTTTGATAATTCTCCTTATGGGCAATTATTTAATCATCATGGAGGGGTAATATGAGAGGATGGTATTTAAACATACCGAAGAAATTTCATGTTTTCTGGTCGGGGAATAAACTCCCTTACCTGAGATATCTTACTGTAAAGACGTTTAAAGAACTCAATCCTTCATGGGAGATTAACCTCTGGACTTCGCAGGTTAAGTCAGAAGTGAGGACATGGAATACTCATGAACTCAATTATTCAGAGACGTGGGAGGATTGGACAGATAGACTTTGGAAACTTTGCGATAATATCCACATGATAGATTTCACGAACTTTGGGGTTAAAAATTCAGTTGCAGAGGTTCATAAGTCTGATCTTTTAAGGTGCTGGATATTAAACGAGGTTGGAGGAGTTTATTCTGATACCGATATATTTTACTTCAAGCCGATAACAAACTTAGAAGTAAATCGCAGGAAGAATAAATATGCTGAGACTTTCGTTTGTATCTGCCATTATGGTCATTCTAACGGGTTTTGGATGGGGTCAAAAGGGAGTCGGTTTTTTGGAGAGTTATTTGAACAGTCCAAGAAGATTGATCCGGCCAGGTATCAAAGTAATGGGCCGGAACTTTGTAATCGTATGTTCAGGACGATAGAATCTATTAATGAGATTTCTCCGGCGGTTAATATCGGTATGGAAGCGGTTTATTATTATAATGGTCAGCACGTGGATGCTATATATTCAGAAGAAAGAGTTATCTTTGATAAGAAATCAATAGGTATTCACTGGTATGCCGGGCATCCACTATCAGGAATGTTTCTGAATAGAACTAACGGGGGATTGACAAATCTTCAAAACAGCATTATGGATAAATTATGTAAGTTATGAAAGTTTTAACTCTACTTGGAACCAGGCCGGAGATCATAAGGCTATCTGTTATTATGCCGAAACTCGATGAGGTTTGCGATCATAAAATTGTTTATACAAATCAGAACTTCACAGTTTCTTTATCGGATATATTCTGGAATGATTTGAGATTAAGAATGCCGGATTATATTTTCATGCAAACCGGAAGCCCCGGTTCATTTTTTGGTAATGGGTTTAGAGCGTTTGAGATGATTTTAGATAAAGAAAAGCCGGATAAGATTCTTATACTGGGAGACACCAATTCTGTTCTCTTTGGTATTCTTGCAGCAAAACGGGGGATTCCCATTTATCACATGGAGGCGGGTAATAGATGTTACGACCCATCAGTGCCGGAAGAGACGAATAGGATGATTATAGATGCCTGTTCACTTTACAACCTTCCCTATACTGAAAACTCGAAGGAGAATCTCATCCGGGAAGGACACTCAAAAAATTACGTCTTCAAAACAGGCAATCCTATCAAAGAGGTTCTTTGTCATTATATCGAAGATATTAATAAAAGCAATATTCTTGATGCTTTAGGATTCCGTGATTATATAGTTAATGAAGAACACCATTACATAGACTATGCCCTTCTCTCTTTTCACCGCACCGAGAATGTTGATAATCCTTACAGGGCAAAACAAGTGGTCGAAGCGATAAATAAAGTTGCTGAAGATATGCCGGTTGTTTATTCTTTTCATCCGAGGACAAAAGATCAGTTTGCTAAACATGGGATAAAATTCTCTGACAAAGTGAAACTCATTGAGCCGTGCGGATTCTTTGACTTCGTTAAATTGGAACAGAACGCAAAAGTCGTCTTCACTGATTCAGGTACAGTACCGGAGGAGACTATGCTTTTCAGAGTGCCGACAATTGTATTAAGAAACACCACCGAGAGACAAGAACTCATGGAGACAGGGACACTTATTCTCGCCGGGACAAATACCGAGGACATTTTAAGAGCATATTCCCAAATAGGGAACTTAAAACAAAAGTGGGTTAAACCAGATGACTACACTAAAGAAAATGTGAGTGATACTATTGTGAGGTTTTTACTTGGACAGCAAATCAGGAAAGAAGTCAAGGGTCATGATGAATATTGATATGTTTAAGGATCAAACCATAGCAATTATGGGAGGTTCTGGATCGTGGGGTCGGGAACTAACCCGGCAACTCATTTTGAAGGAACCAAAGGAGATAACCATATTCTCTCGTGGTGAAATTTCCCAGGTGGACATGGAGAGGACTTTTAACAATCCTTTGGTTCGGTATGTCATTGGGGATATAAGAGATAAAGAAGCCGTTGATAAAGTCATGCAGGGGGTTGATTATGTTTTTCAGCTCGCAGCCCTAAAGCACGTGCCTATCTGTGAGAATCAACCGCACGAGGCAATATTGACAAATATATATGGAGTTATCAATTTGATAAACTCGGCGATAAAGCACAAAGTAAAGAAGTTTATTGATGTCTCAACTGACAAAGCTGCCGATCCCTCGAATCTTTATGGGATGACAAAAGCCATAGGAGAGAAATTAACTATTCAGGCAAATTGCCAAACTAAAAACACCGAGTTTATTTGTGTGCGTGGAGGTAACGTCCTCGGAACAAATGGTTCTTTGGTTCCGTATGTCATCAATCAGATAAGATACACAAATAAAGTCAAAGTCACTAATGATAAGATGACTCGGTTTTTCATTACACTCCCGGAAGCTATCGAATTGCTTTTTATAGCAACCGAACACGGTATAGGGGGTGAGACATACATAATGAATATGCCTTCTTTTAAGATCATCGACCTGGTTGACTTATTAGTGAACTTTTACGGATCCCCGGATACTAGAATAGAAATAACAGGTTCAAGAGAGGGGGAGAAGCTCCATGAGGTACTGATAACAGAACAAGAAGGCGATAGGGCAAGGGTAGTCAATAAGGATTTGTTCGTCATTTACCCTCAGATAAAAACAGGCAGGAATTATTTTCATCAATGGGATGCTGAAGCTCATTGGAACGAGGCGACGGGGTTAATGAATATCCTTCACCACAAACTCACTTCAGAAGACAATTTAAAAGATCGACAATGTTTAACCGAACTATTAAAAAAGGGGGGATGGCTATGATCTGTCCTTATGACGATCTCGGATGTACTGGTGTTGACACTTCCGGCATGGATAAGGTAGATTGTAAAGCCTGCCCCCATTACCATAGCGGCACTCGAAAAGCACCGAGGCTGGGATTCTTTTATAATCTTTTCAAATGGATCAAAAGACAGCATTAATAGCATCTATCCCCGAAAGAGAGGATATGCTTAAATTAACGGTTGCTTCTTTGCGGCCCCAAGTGAACAGAATCTTCGTGTCTCTGAACGGATATGACCATGTTCCTGACTTTGTAGATACCGACGAATATGTTCTTTTGGATAATTCAATGGGGGATGCTGCTAAGTTCTATTTCGCTGAACAATGCAAAGGTTATATCCTGACATGTGATGATGACCTCATCTATCCTTTGGGTTATGTAGATAAAATGGTTGCAGGTGTTGAAAAATATAAATGTCCTTGTTCGTTACACGGGAGATTTTATTCAAGACCGGTTATGGGTTTTCAGGAATCATTCTTTGGTTTCCCTTGTTTGAATGATGTAATGACAGATGTCGAGGTCGATGTAGGTGGTGACGGGGTGATGTGTTGGCATACCGATTTATTAAAGATCAGGTTTGAGGATTTCAAGCAGAAGAATATGAGCCAACTTTATTTTTCAAAGGTGTGCCATGAACAAGGAGTTAAGATAATGTGCCTTGCTCACCGGACGGGATATTTGAAATACCAATTTCCAGGATATACAATCTGGGATGAGTCGGCAAAAGAAGGATTCAAGAAACAAACTGAACTTTTAAAATCATTTCTCGTATGAAGGATTATAGAATAGATGTAGGAGATTATAAAAAAGCCTCCGATGAGTTTCGTAAGAATCCCATATTGTTTTTAAGCGATCCATTATTTTATATGGAGTGCTGCATATTAATAATTTTTATAGTTGTTATGATAAACAGCATATGTTAAAACGATTCTTATTCTTCATTGTATTTTTAATCACCATTGCAATATTGATTGTGCCGGTGGTTATCTCAATGCTTATATGGGTATTCTCCGGTAAGGGATTGATGTGGATAGTAAGAACAATGGACTGGATGTTATCAACTCATAAAATGGAAAGTTATGCCGTACAAAAGTAAAGCACAGGAAAGATGGGCGCACACCAAAGCAGGGAAGAAGGCTCTTGGTAAAAAAGGAGTCGCCGAATTTGACAAAGCGTCAAAGGGTAAGAAACTACCAAAACGAGTTAAAACAAAAAAGAAATGATAAAGATCGAAAGGACTCATGACTGTAAATCATATTGGAAGAATGATGGTCTTTACGACAAGTATCGGGTAATTAATGTTAAGATAAAAATATTTGGTGTTACAATATGGAGCAACACCGAGAGTTACGATAGCGACCTGATCTCTGTTAATGACAGTAACGGGATGGGGTTTAAAGTAGATAAAAAGTAATAAGATGGCACGGAATAAAGGAGAAGATGAACTGAATAGACTATTTGATGAGATAATCACAGATATTTCAGAGAATGGGACATCGGCTATTTCTGCAATGAAAGATAAAATGTCGTCAGCAACTTTCTATGGATTATTAAAAGATAAAGAGAGGTTAAACAGATACGCGCGCGCAACCGAAATGAGGGCTGATTTAATGGCTGATGAGATACTTGAAATTGCGGATTCTGTCGGTGGCGATATGATTACACTAAAAGACGGGAGTAAGGTTGTGGATAATGCCGTTGTGCAACGGGATAGATTAAGGGTTGATGCGCGGAAGTGGTTGCTTGCAAAACTGCATCCTAAAAAATATGGTGAAAAGATTGATATAACTTCCGATTTTGAACCAATAGGAAACATTAAACTCATAAGGGGGGAATGAGGGATCTGACAATAAAACATAGCAAGGTTTTAGATAACTTATTTGAATCACAAAAGAGGGTTATGGTTCTTGAGGGCGGATCATCGTCAACAAAAACATGGTCTATCTTTCAATGGATAATAGTGAACTGCTCACAGAACAGAAACGAGAGTTACACGATAGCCAGGTTGAAGATGACATGGACTAAAGCCACCTTGTTAAAAGACTTCGAGACTATGGTTGTCATGTATGGTCTTCCTGTTACCCCTGATATAAACATCAACAGGCCGGATCAGTCATATAGGCTTTGGGGTAATGAACTTAATTTCATCGGGCTTGATGAACCACAGAAGGCTCATGGACGAAGGCAAGATTATCTTTGGCTCAATGAAGCTATGGAGGACTCGGAGAAAGAGGCTAACCAATTAATGATTCGAACAAAGAAGCGGATATTTATTGATTACAATCCCGCCGCTGAGAGCCATTGGATTTATGATAATATCATTTCTCGTCCTGATTGTGATTTCTTTCACTCTACAATGAGGGACAATCCGTTCCTTGAACAGTCAATCATTGATGAGTTAAACAGGCTTGAGAATACTGACCCCGTTGCTTATAAGATTTATAACCTCGGACTCAGGGCAGTTCAAAGAGGGTTGATATTTAAGAATTGGGAGATCGTCCCCTGGATTCCTGAAGGGGCAAAAGTCATTGGTTATGGTCTGGATTTCGGGTATGTGAACGATCCATCAGCGCTGATGAGAGTGTGTCTCTTAAACGGGGAGCTTTGGATTGATGAACTTATCTATGAGAGAGGACTTGTCAACGTGCCTATCAGAGATGCAAGGACAGGGGCGACTCAAAAGAACATATCAGATCGTATGGTTGCCTGTGGATTAAAAGGGGGTTATGATGAGGTGATCGCAGATTCAGCGGAGATAAAATCTATTCATGAGCTTTATGCTATCGGATGGAATATGAAACCGGCTCACAAACCGAAGATAACATTCGGACTCGACATACTTTTAAGATATAAGATAAACATCACAGAACGCAGTGTAAACACAATTAAGGAATTTAAAAACTACAAGTGGGCAGTGGACAAGGACGGGGAACCGATACGCCCGGAGAAACCCATTGATGACTTCAATCATGGGATTGACGCTATCAGGTATGTGGCCGTTCTTAAACTCTCTCAAAGATTTCAAGGAATAAAACGCACTAATTAATTTAATATTAAAAATCATGGAAACAATCGCAGCAGCAATCATCGTGGCAATCATTACAGTTATCGTGATGAAATTGATCGAAAGAGAAAAGGAATATTCAGTATCATTCATCCTTCCGTTTTTCGAGGGTGACGAAGATAAGGCAAAAGAGACCTTTGATAAATTGGCAGGATTAAAGATACCTGATAAATATATCAAGGTAAAGAAAGTAGTGACAGGTACTGAGTTTACTTTTACTGTAAAGAAATAAAAGTCATGTATAAAGGCAATGGAGCGAAATGTGTTGATTGTGGGTATCAAGACGATGTTAATAGTTTTGATATTGATGCAATGGATGAAGGAGATCCATCCCCTGTAATTACCTGCCCTAAATGTGGTGGTGTTGCTGAAATAATAGATGAAGAATAATGAAGTATCTAATTGTTCTTTGTTTACTGCTTTTGTCTTGTGAGAAACCGCAACCGGAACAGATAATAGAACCTGTCTTTTGTTATCAGTGCTGGAGGGAATATATCAATCCGGTTCATAATATATTTGAGTCTTTGGAGATTGATTTCTGCAACATGACCGAGGAGCAAATGAACAGGATCATCAAAGAAAATACTTATTACAGTCCTGATAGCACAGTGTCTTTAATATTACGATGTCAAAAAGGAGGTATATGAAAAGTCTTGGAGTGTCAATGATCGTTAAAAATGAAAGTGAATGTATTGAGGCATGTCTTGAATCGATCAAAGGAGTCGATGAGATAGTTATTGTTGACACGGGGTCAGAAGATAACACGGTTGAACTCTGTAAGAAGTATACCGATAAAGTATATACCGATTATAGTTGGCAGGACGATTTTAGCGAAGCAAGGAATGTATCCCTATCACATTGCACCGCTGACTGGATCTTAATAATCGACGCTGACGAGGTTTTAAAGTGTTCTATCGAAGGATTGAGACACGTCCTGAACTCGTATATGGCCAAGAATGTCGAGGGTCATACAATCAGATATATGGGTATGTTGTTTGCCGTTCATACGGGGGTAGAGATAGTTGAGTCGATAAGGATAATCAAAAATGATCCCTCAATCAAATGGGAGGGCGCAGTTCATAACTCACTAACTTTGGATGGTAATAATGAACATTTGAAAAACTCATGTTATAAATCAAAGTTTGAGATTGCATCAGGATACTCTCCGGCGCATTTTAAAGACCCCAATAGGAGTTTGAGGATACTAACCAAGCAACTTGAATTAAACCCTGACAATACACGGTATCAATATTACATGGCACGAGAATACATAGCAAGGAGAATGAACCCAGAAAATAAAGATCAGGTGGATGAATTACTCGATAAGATAATCTTTTGGCTTGAGAAATACGATGCTATTGCTTTTCACGGGGACTGGACAAACGAACTCGCAGACGCTTTGTATCTTCTTGCTTTGGCTTATTTCGAGAAGGTAATGGTAACAAAAGACATCAGTTGGTGGCATAAAGGATTCGTTTCAGCGTTGAAGAGTTTTGCTGTGCTGCCTTCTTATCAGGCTCCTGCAAAGTTACTCTGTGATGCTATGCTTGAGATACCAGGATCAAAAGGAATGGTAAAATACAGGGCAGCTCATGAGTTCTGGCAACTGATAGCCTCGAAGTGTTCCAATGCAGGGGTCGCTCAGTTGAGAAAAGTATAGATGTGTCAACACGGTAATACCAAACCGCTTGTAGTTATCGGTAATGACGGCAAAGCAAAATTTGCCGACATTGATTCTTGTATTTACAAACTCGTAAAGGTACTGAATGATTCGGGGTTTAGGACTAAGGCGTGCTGCTGTGGCCATGGTAAGACAAATGGCAATATAGCATTAATGGATGGCAGGGAATTAATTATAGCAAAAGATTGGAATGAAGCAAGAAAAATCGAATCGGGATTACATAAATAAAATAATTCCATTGGTAATATATCCGTTTGATGTGATGATTTCTTTCAATGAGTCAGATAAACAAATTACAGAGGCATTGAAACGGTTTGGAATAATTGAATCAGAGTGTCATGAATCATTACTTTTCAATATGGATAAGGTGAAAACGCTGAGAGGCAGGATGGTTATGTTCCTTGGAAAACAAACTGTATTAAGGTTGAATTTCATTCCGAAAACAAATAACCCGGAACACATGGGATTACTTCAACACGAGATATTTCATGCGGTTGGGTTTATCATGCAAGAGATCAATACACCCCTAAATACAGACACTCATGAAGCTTATGCTTACCTCATCCAATATTTAACAGAGCAGATTTACAGGACATTATAATATATGTTAATAAGTATATATGTAAATACTTGCCTATGTCGGAAATATTGACTATCTTTGTAGTCTAATGCCTAAAATACGAGGTAAACATTTCCGAATGATTTTTCAATCGTTAAACTTAAAATCATAATCCAATGGCAATAACAGTATGTCAGTGTCCTGTTTCTACGACTATTGCATCTATCGTGACTTCGGTCAATGACTGCAAAATTGAACTGGGACAGATTCAAAAACTTATATTCTGGAGGCATGGTCAGTCACTCGCTGCTGCCGCTTCCGCTATTTCGTCTTCAGTATGGACTACAAGGCTCGCCGCTGTCGGTGACACGAAAGCCGTTGTCTCTCCATTTGTATCTCTTATCATACCACCTACGGCCAAGAGGGAAGTAGGATCAGGTAATGAGGTTCGTGATGGCATTCCTATTGCTATCGGCACTCTTCCTGTAAAGTGTGAAGGTCATATATGGCAGACAAGCCAGGCGACGATAAAACTCTTGAAGAATCTTGAATGTGAAGACCTCGATGTTATGTTCGTCAATGAGAACGGGCAGTTGGCTTATTCGCTTGAGAGCGGTAAGGTCAAGGGATTCCCGGTGACGTCGTTCTTTGTTTCTGATCTCGGAGCTGGTTCTTATGCAGACGGTTCAAAGAATCAATTTTCGTTCTATCTCTCTGGCGGGTGGTCACTCAACTTTACGCTCACGGCAGCTACCACATTCTTACTTGACGCAGTTAACTCGTAATGGTTACTTTAGTCTGCGGAGATTTGGTGCATGAGTGCAGTGAAGAAGAGGCAGAGGCTATCTTCAAGATTCAACGTGCGATGAGAACTAACGACTGGCAATTAAAACAAGAAAATGGCATTAACGCTGGAGCAGATACAGAACCTGATCGACACACGCCCTCACAAAAGAGAACTCGACAGGGCAAAGGTTCATCAAAATAGGTTAAAGTTCCATACCGATACAGAGATTCTGGTTAATGAACTGTCACCTTATCGTGATACGTTCCTTAACTGGATATGCACTAAGGAACCGGAGTTACTGCCTAAAGACAAGGTTGAGAGATTTAAGCAACTCATGACCTGCCCGCTTCCTACAGTTCAATTAACACAGTCTATTAATATCTATTTGTCGAGAATATTCGAAGGTCAAGATGCTTTCTTTAGGTATGATTTTAATGACCCTGACAAAGAAGCAGACTGGGAGGACTTCCGGGACGACGAGTTCTGGAAGACGGATGGTATGCAGGCAATGATTAATGCCATTGACTCTGTTTGGGTGGTGGATCTTCCGCAGGAGCAGACAGGGGATAAACCGGAGCCAAAGAATATGCTCATTGACATATCGAATATTATCGATCTTTCTTGTAAGAAGAATGGTGAGTGTATGTATGTCATCTTCTCAATAGGGGACAAACTCTTTGTTTATGATGAGGTGAGTATATCTGCTTTCGATTTCACACAAAAGAAAGTAGGTACTTTGATCTCGGAGTTTAAACACGAACTTGGTTACTGCCCTGCAAGGATGTTCTGGAGCGATATGCTCAATTCAAAGAACTGCATAAATCACAAGGCTCCTCTGACAAATGTACTCTCTGAACTTGACTGGCTTTTAGTTCATAAGATTTTCAAGAAGTACATGGACATCGCTAACTCATGGCCTATTCTTGTTACTTATCAATCAGGACAGGACTATACAGATTTAACACCGGAAGAAAATAGGGGCAGGGGTGAAGGCCAGCAGAAAACGAAAGGCAAGGGATTAATCGCTCCCGGGACTATCGTTGAAGTTCCTATTCCAATAGAGGGTCAACCGGATTTAATGAGCAATCCTTTAGCATGGGTTGCTCCTCCGGTAGAGACTTTGCAATTTCATGTCACCGAAGATGAGAGGTTAACAGATTATATCTTCAAGACTTCCGTTGGCATTGACGGGGAACAGAAGAACGACCAAGCCAAGAATGAGAAACAAGTATTGGCTTCCTTTGAAAACCAGTCGATAATATTAAGAAGGCTGGCGCAGAACTTTGAGAAGATTCAAACCTTTGCCGACGAGACAATAATAGCTTTACGATACGGTGAAGAGGTGACCGTCTCAATAGACTACGGGTCAAAGTTCTTTTTAAAGACTGCCGAAAGTTTAATGGTAGAGAAAGAGTCTCTGGCTGGTGATGATGTTATGACCGATGCTGTTAATACAGAGATGATAGAGACAAAGTTCAGGAATGATTCATCGGGTAAGATAAGGGCAAATGTTATTAATGACCTCGACCCGATGCCGGGGAAGACAATCGATGAGGCAATCAATATCTTTAAGTCGGGGGTTGTTGATGATTATACTTTCTGGTTAAAATCTACTTTGATGAATAATGTTCGGAGGTTTGAAAGGGATCAACTTCCAATAGCACAGTTTATGAAGGATCAGGATTATGCCGAGAGAATTAAGTTGATTCAGGATGAGTTTAAAAAGTATTATGAAGAAATGCAAGCAGAGCAGCCGGAACCGACACCAGTGGCAACATTTACACCTACTCCGGTGGTAACTGCAATACCGGACACATTAATAGAACAGAATCCCGTAAAGTGATGCGGGTATAATAATAATTAATACAAAAGAGTAATGAAAGCAAATTTGGATAATACAGTGGAGATCGAAGTGGAGAACCGCCTTTGTTATCATTTGAGAGTCGAGAGCAGGGCTGTCCATCCTGCAAGACCTTTAGACCCGGTAATAAGAAAGAGAATCTTATGCCTGCGTCAGATTGATTATAAGAAGTATTTTCAATGTTCTGCTGAAGACCAGGTTGGTTACTTAAAGGCAATGAACATTAGAAACTGCGAACTGGTGCATGATCCTTCTTTGGAGGATTCTGTAAGGATTGAGAGACCGAAAAGTGCAGAAGAGGAATTTATACTTGCAAAGAAAATCGGATCAGCCGTTACCTCTCCGATAACCAGGAAAACTAAAAAGGCTGTGAAATGAAGAAAGACGAGGTGCTGAAAGTATTAGAGACGGCAAAAGGGGACGAGTCGTTTATAGTACGCACAGAAGCAGAAGACAAAACGTTCCTTGAAAACTATGGTAAGAAAATCGAAGAAGAGGTAATCCCTTCTAAGATCAGCGAACTGCACACCCGATACGATGACGATATTTTTGCCGTAACAGGGTTGAAAAAGAATCCTACGGAGAAGACTTATGACTTTACAAAAAGAGTTCTCTCGGAGTTCAAGACAAAAGCAGAGAAATCCTCGGTGCTTGAAAAAGAGATAGGTGAGTTAAAGAAACAACTCGCTGATGGTACTGGAGATAAGAAGACACTGGCCGATCTCGAAGCAATGCAGAGGGCTTACAAAGAACTTGAAGACACCAAGACGAAAGAGGTGACTGAGTTGCGTACTCAATTTGAGAAGTACAAAGATGAATCTGAGATTGTCGCTGCTACATCAGGGATGGCATTTAAAAAGAATATCCCGGAGGCAGCTATTAAGTCTTTGATGAAACAGATAATAAGTGATCTCACTTCGATAGCATCCCGGCAGGATGGCAAGTTAGTATTCCTTAAAGACGGAGTGCCGATGCGCAATCCTCACAATGCTTTAAATCCTTACACCGCCGATGAACTTTTAAAAGAAAGACTCAAAGACGTTATCGACATAGGGAGAAAGGCGGAAGGTGGGCCGGGACTCGAAAGCGAGATTGTTAAAGAATATGACAAAGATAAGAAACTGACAAAAGTGACATTGTTAATTCCTGATTCTGTCAAAACAAAAGAAGATTTAAGTAAATTTTTGGTGAGTCAAAAACTGTTAAGAGGAACACAGGAATACCTCCTTGCTTATAAGGAATATTCAGAAAACTTACCCCGTGCCTGAAATGTGACTTCATGCAGAACCATATAGTATTAATTTAAAAACAAACATTTATTATGGCTTATGCTGCAACCGTGTTAGACGAATTTCGTCTCTCATACGAAAAATCAAATCTGGATGCGCATGATAACCGTTTCAGTGATTACGGTGCTTATGCTACATTCGTGAAAGATACCCCGAATCTTATTCCGGGTTATGCTGAACTAATCGCAGGCCGTGCCTCTGCTGCACGTACGGCTTCGATCCCTGTCCTTACAAGACAGACGCTCTCAACTGCCGCCGTTAGGTCATGTACTCCGACCTACAACCAGGCTACATCCGCTTACGTGACTCCTTCGTGGACGACCGTTGAAGCAGGGTTTATGATGGTTCCTGCCGAACATCAGGATAATTACATCAAGTATCAGGATGCTTTTAATCATCAGGGCAGAGCCGTCGAGAAAGCATTTCTTTTGGATGCTGACACTGATGCCGTTGCTTACCTGGTCGCACACCTGACCTATGCCGATGCTGCTAAAGGTAACCCGTTCTTCCAGACTGCTTATTATATGCAGGTTCCGCTTGCTTTCCATGATACTTTCTTTCAGGATCTGAAGGATGTCATGTATGCAAACGACATCACTGGTGACATCAACATTGTTGGTTCTCACCGTGTTCGTGGTCTGGTTGAATATTATTCCAATCAAGGTGCTGGCAACAGTGCCAATCTTACCTTCCAGTACAATGGTTTTAACTTTGCTTATAGCAACAGGACAGCCATTGGAACAGCTCTTCTCGGAGTGGCTTATGCTATGCCAGTCGGTTCGCTCGGTTATCTTAACTGGGTTGACATCGATGCAAAGATGGGCAATAAATCCGGTGACGGTAAGGAATGGTACGAACAGGAACTTCCGCTTCTCGGTCAGAAAGTGGGTGTTCTCTTCCAGAGTTCATGTGCTGACAAGAGTGGTCTGTTGACTGGTCTTGAGGCTTCTCTGATGGAGAATTACTCATTCAGTTTCGACAGGGCATTCACCAGCTCTTATGACGCTACGATCACCACAGATGCAGGAGTCATCTTCGGTATCGAGTTTGCAAAAACCTAATTGTTAATTGAGAGTCCTCGTCAATGAGGCGGGGACTTTCTTTTTTATTATGTGCTGCAAAAAAACACAAGTTCAAAGGATCATTGAAGGGTTTGGTAATTATGTATTCAGGACACCGGAGACAGAGGCAATAGCCAAGAGACGTGCTGAGATTTGCGCCGTATGTCTTCAGATCAATAAAGTGAAAAATGAGTTCTGTCCTGAATGTAAATGTTTCATCCCTGCAAAGATCAGATCGATGGCTGAAGAATGTCCTAAAAAACTCTGGTAAATGTTCAATCTATCAACTTTAAAAACTGCACTAACCGGTTATATCGGATTCAAAGACTTTGACGATCCGGCTATCGGTCATGTGGCAACAGCCTTGAGGAGTTCTGTTTCAGGGCAATACTTCAGCGACTTTCATCCACTTCTTCGGAGTGATAATCTTTACTATGCTCATCCCGAAGATTTATCTTTTGATACGTGGCTTCAGGAAAGACTCGACAGTTCAGTAAACACTCTCTTTAGTAAGTTAGCCGCAGGGAAGAAGATCGGCGGTTCTACAAGGTCAATATTCGATAATCTTCAACTCTTTACAGGATCAGGGCCACTGTCTGATACTATCACGAAATCTGGTCGGTTAGTAGGGTTAGCGATAACACCGAGAAACGTTAATAATATCCAGGTCGTTTTAGATCAGATAGGTTTTCAGTTTAGTGCTGCACAAACAAGGCTCCCGGTTTACCTCTGGCACTCTTCAAGAGTAGCAACGGTGGACTCTTATTCGTTAACTACTTTTGCAAGTAATAAATTCACATGGAAGCCGATAGGGTTTACTCTGGACTATGTTAACTATGCTCAAGACATTGACGCCGGCGGGACATGGTTCGTGGGTTACTTTGAGAACGACCTTACAGGTAATGCAGTCTTAAAGAGATATGACTTCTATCATGGCCCTTGTTCTTCATGCAGGAATACAATCGATGACCGGAACAGGTTTAATCTCTGGTCGAAGTACGTGGATATAATTCCATTTTCGGTAAGTGCTTCTGCATTGTCAGGAAGTAACCTGCCGGATATGAATAGCATGGTTTACGATGAGACTAATAACTTTGGACTGAATCTCTCGCTTTCGGTTAAACCTGATGTGACGGAATTAATTACGGGAAATCTTTCTTTAATCGCTTATCCTTTAGGATTACAATTTGCTACTGATATGCTTAACTGGATGCTCATGAATCCCTCGACAAGAGTTAATCCCTCGAGAATAAACGCATCACAGTCGGCATTGGCTTATGAACTTTCGGGGGATAAGTCGAGCAATAAGAAAGGTTTGATATGGGACACCGAAAGGGCTATTGAGGCACTGTCAATGGATTTAAGTGACTTATCTGCTGCACTGCCAAAGAACAAACCATCAGGGATAAGAATAGGAGCTATATGATACCAACAGCATCGAGACCTCAATTAGTGACTCAAGGGACAGTGGTTCAGTGTCCTTCGTGCGGGTGGAAAGGATATTTAGGGGATTGCTTACAATCAGTTTATTTGGATCATAGGCCAGGAAGATTAATCCCTGCGGAAAGGGGAGGCAATGGGAAGAACTACCGATGTCCACAATCAAATACATCAGGCCAGCATATTTGCAAACATTTGATATTCTTTACCCGATATGACGCTAACAGAAAAATTATCGCACCTGCGGGCCATCAATTTAGAAGCATTGTTTGATGACTCCTTGAAAGAGAATGAAGGGACAATTCTCGACATGAACAGGGGTCAGATGTATGATGAGGGTACGTTAAACGTGGAGAGTCCGGGGAAAGTAGAACACTACGCAGAATCAACAATAAGGGCAAAGAAGCGTGCGCCATTTAACAAGACGGAATTTATTACCCTTCGGTGGATGGGTGATTTTTACAACAGTTTAAAATTGATAATTTTCAAGGATAAGTTTGTAATTACAAGTGATGACAGGATATGGGGAAATTTTTTAGAGACCCAGGACAGATTCGGGAAAACATTAGGGATGACCGAAAAATCAAAAGGCGAGTTAAGAGAAATAATGAGAGACGAGTTAATCCAAAAAATAAGAAACGCTTTATAAATGTCGATTAAAACTCCGATAATACCGAACCTTGCTTTAAAGGGCATTGATGCAAAGATTCAAGAGATTCAGATTCTTATGGATTCGAATCTCTCATGGCTTGTAAAATCCTTTGGACTTGCTGATAGGATTGTAGATCAGAAAAATGATAAACCTTATATTTATCCAGCAGTCTTTGAGTCAAATGTTAAAGACCCTATCCCCTTGATGCCAAGTGATGTTTGGGATTCGTTCGCTTTCTGGACTAAATCAGGAGAGTTAAGGATTGACTCCGAGGGTAGTTTCGTATCAAAGAATCCATTAATAACTCAAGAGGTCAGTTGTATCTTTTATATGGACATAAGTAAGATTGATAATGTCTCAACTTATAAAGAAACAAAGTCAAAGATCATTGAAGACGTATTCGATTTCTTTAATAATGTTCATGTGTCTGCAATGCTGGTTCCTGTGAAGTTTATCGAAGATGATATTACCAAAGTCTTTGACGGGTTCACTTTAGATCAACTCGACAATAAATGGAAGATGTATCCTAAGTGGACTTGTCGCATGGACTTTGAGTTAAGTTACCGGGATGGTTGTTATTCACTGAATACTTATTCTCATACTTAATGACATATAATTTCAAGAACTGCAAAAAGGGGAGTATGTTTCCGGGCGTTCAGTTTCAACTGAAGGTTAATGGAGTTGCTAAGGACTTGACCGGATCAGTGGTTAATCTTACTCTTGACGGGAAGATAGCTTATTCAACTTCAAATGGAGGATTGGTATTCTCGGATATGGTCAACGGTAAGGTTCAGTTTCCGAGACAGATAATAAATCTCAATCCTAAAAGTTACCGTATTGGCCTTGTATTTATGTTCCCTGATGGAGAGATGAAAACATATCTTGAAGGAACCTGGAATATCTTAAACAGATAATGGAAGAAGAAGTAATCTATATTACTGAGTTAGCGGATGTAATTGAGGAGATTACAATTTCTGTCACAGAAGGGACAAACGAGCCATCCGACGAGGTTACTATTATCGTTTCAGAAGCATTACAGGGAGAACGGGGGATACAAGGAATACCCGGACGAACACCAGTTAAAGGAGTCGATTATTTTGAGGGCAAAGATGGTAAGGACGGAGCAAAAGGAGAAAAAGGTGACAATGGCGCACAAGGCATTCATGGAGTTCAAGGAGTCCCCGGTACAAAAGGAGATATAGGATTACAGGGTATTCAGGGAGAGAAAGGAGACAAGGGAGATACTGGGGCAGCATCAACAATAGCAGGGCCGAAGGGAGATACCGGAGACAGGGGATTACAGGGGCCGCAAGGTTTGAAAGGAGACACTGGTTCTCAAGGCTCGGCAGGATCACAAGGACTTAAAGGAGATACAGGCAATACAGGCCCTCAGGGTATTCAAGGGTTAATGGGGCCGGAAGGGATACAAGGATTGAAGGGTGACAAAGGAGATACAGGATCAAAGGGAGATCAAGGTAATCCTGGTACTAATGGTTTACAAGGTATTCAGGGGCCAGCAGGGAATAACGGTTCTGATGCTTCGGTAACAAAAGTAAATGTAGAGGCAGTCTTAACCGGAAATATTACGAGTCATAGTCATTCGATTTATATAACGAGAGCAGAAATAGAGGGGTTAATATGATAGTATTATCTTCAGTAACGGACAATCTTCAGGTAATTTTGGGAGAGGCACATTCGACTCCTCCTCAATGTTTTGCCTCATGGAGAGACAGAACAGATACTTCTTTTATCGCTGGTCGCACTGGCATAAACACCAATGGGGCAAATGATGTTAATCTCGTTGCGGGGCCAAGTTCAGGACAGCGGATAGTTGATTTCTTTACTATCTTCAACGGAGATGTGGTAAGTGCTGTTACGACTGTCAAACTCGATGCTAACAGTACGGAGTTTATCTTATTCAAATGTACCCTCGCTGCTAGCGAGACGTTAGTATTTCAAGAAGGTGTGGGATTTCATGTACTTGCAAATTCAGGAGCCATAAAACACTCTATCAATCAGGGTAATAACACAATGGGAAGTGCTTTAACAGCAGTTGTTTTAGGGTCGGATGTAGTTAATAATAACGGGACTGCTAACACCATTCAGGACGTAACGGGGTTGAGTTTTTCTGTTACCGGCGGAGTTACTTATTATTTTTATTTTCTCATTCAATATACTTCTGCAATAGCAACGACAGGATCGAGATGGTCTATTAACGGCCCTGCTTCTCCTACGATGTTAAGTTATGTATCTGAATATACGCTTACAAGTACAACCACAACTAGAAATGCAGTCTTGCAAGCTTATGATTCTCCTGCTGCCTCTAATGCGTCTTCGGTTGTGGCAATGAATATGGCAACAATTGAGGGACTTATAAAACCTTCTTCAAACGGCACTGTGATAGCACGGTTTGCAAGTGAGGTTTTGAGTTCGGCTATTACTGCAAAAGCAGGATCGGTTTTATATTATCAACAATTAGGATGAAAGAGATCGTTTTACATAAAGGGCTTAATAGAACTAAACTTTTAGTTTATACCGACATTGACCAACTTCCGGCTGACAGGTTCGCTAAACTAAATAAGTTCTGGATGCTTCATGATGAGTTAGGCAGTTCCTTTGAGGATATTGATAAGATTCATATAACCAGGATTGCGCTCTCGCTTGGTGATCCTGAAAAGGCAAAGAGGGTATTGGATAATATGCGGGTATTGATGCACAATATAATAAATGAAGTTAACCCCGAATCGCTTTCTTTCGCTTGTCTGATTCATTCCATTGACGGCGTGGAGATGACTGACTTATCTGATGAGAATTTAAACAGGGTTATAAAGTATTTATCTGAACGGGGGTTGACAATAGATGTGTTAAAAAAAAAACAAAGGAAATCAGAGAAGGAATTTACGCTGAATTAGAGACTTTCTTCCCTGATATATTTACAAATGTTCTTTCAATAAGTTTCTGGTCGAGGATGAAGCAGCGAACACTAAAGATGCTCGAAGCGATCATTGAGAATAAAGAGTTCGATTCCGAGGGTGACGATATATATTTTGCCTCACTTATTCATCCAAAGAAACTGACCGGTAAGATGACTGATGAAATACGATACGATCACGGCTTTGAGAATAACTGTATTATTTTGGGCAAGTTCATAAATCAACCGGTCAAGACACTAACAACAAAAGAATACTTCACGCTGATAGGGTACTATAACGAGCAAAACAAAAGGTAATGGAAGAACCGATCCGCAAAGAGGAGATATTAGATTTTGAGGGAACTCGAAATGAGTTAGCAAAACTTATTGCTGACTTTGAGAAACTCAATACTCTCTTAGGTAAGGAGTTAAAGGATAATGTTTCTGCATTGACGGTAGTTATTGAGAAATATAATGTCTCCACCAAAGAAGGGCAAATTGGAGTGCGTAATGCGATTGCAACCGCTGAAAGTTATAGGGAAGAACAGAAAGAATTAACAAAAATAGATAAGGAACTCATCACATTAAAAGCGAAACTTAAAGACACATGGAAGGATGCGGCGATTGAAGTTGAGAGATATAAAAAGATGCTTTCTGAAAATAATGCAGAAAATAAAAAACTTATTCAACTGGAGGGCTCTGCTGTTGGTTCAGTAAATAGATTAAGGGCTGAACTTAAAGAATTAGTTTCCGAATATAATAAACTTGATGCGGCTGCAAGAGAAAGAGCTGCACCTGCGATTAAAAAATTGGAAGATCAGTTAAAAAGTGCAGACGAGGCAATAGGCAGGCATCAGAGGAATGTAGGGAATTATCCTAAGATTACAAAAATAGCATCAGAGGGGTTCGGTAATTTAACTAATGCTATTGGTGGCGTTACGGGAGAAATAGGGAATGCCGTTTCGAGTTTTACAACAGCGGGGGGGGTCGTGGGATTATTTACAACTTTGATTGCAGCCCTAGCTACTGCATGGAAAAATACAAAAGAAAATGTAGAGTTGTATCTTGCTTCCGCCGATAAATTAAAATACGGATTTGCTGGGTATAGTCAAGATGCAGAGAAGGAAAGAAAGGAAACATTAAAAAGGGCAAAGGGGCAAATAAGCGCAGGCATACAAGCACTAACTGAAGCTAATGCGGGACTTGAATATCAAGGATCAACTGAAGCGCAAAAGGAAATATATAAATTACAAGCCGATTCTGCTAAATTAATGATTGAGGAAGGGAAATTATTGAAAGATCAGGTTTATGGGATTAAGGATAAATTTGGATGGACGCAGAAATATAATAAACTTTTACAAGAACAGGAAACTATAAATGATGAGAAACTCGCTAAGGAAACTAAATGGGAGGGATTAGAGGCTGATTTAACCAAACAAAGAGCTATTGTATTGAGTACAACCGCATCCTCTGTAGAGATGACGAAAGCAAAAAATGATGCCGACAAAATAGCGAATCAATTAATCAAAGAGAAAACAGATTTTATAAATTTAGAGATTAAGAATTTAGATGCATTGTCAAAAATAACTGGAACAGAAGAATTAGTGGAGGAAAAGAGGAATGCATTAGAGAAAGAACTAAATTCTATCCAAAAGGAATATTATAATGATAAGATTAAGATAAATAAACTCGATAAAATATCAGCAAAGGATGCTAAGGATGTTTTTAAAGCAAGGCACGACCAAGAGGTGATTGCCGAAAAAGAGAATCAGAAATTTATTGATGATTATCTTGATACGGACAAAGACGCCAAAGATAAACAGTGGGATGCTGATGTAAAATATGGGAAGGCCATCTATGATCTTCAAAATAAAAATGCTGCTGAACAATATAAAGTTTGGGAGAAAGAAAATGAGAAAGAAGCCAAACTTACAGAAGAACATGAGAAGTTAAAACGTGAAATACTCGGTGAATCTTTAAAACGGGTAGGGGATGCTCTTAATTCTTTGTCTGATCTTTATGAAGCAAATAAACAAAGAGAACTTTCCGCTGCTGGAAGTAATGCAGATGCAAGACTGGAGATAGAAAAGAAATATGCAAAGAAACAGCAGGCATTAGGGATAGGGCAGGCTCTTATTAATGGGGCTATGGCAATAACAGAGATATGGAAGAAGTGGTCTGCTAATCCTGTACTTGCTGCCGTATTTACTGCTTTGTCAGCTGCTGAAACATTGGCTCAAGTAGCAATTATCAAGTCTCAAAAGTTCGCTCGTGGCGGTTCAGGTGTTCTTAACGGCCCGTCACACGCATCAGGAGGGGTTAACGTAGGCATAGGAGAGGCAGAGGGCGGGGAGCATATATCTATCACATCAAGGAATATGACTTCACGATACGGCCCTAAAATGCTCGATGCGGTGGCAAACTCTATAAATCAAGGTAAATTCTTTGAAGTATGGGGTAATGTTAACAGATCAATGGGGACGACTGATCCTTATACGAAGAAGATGTTCGACCTGATGAACAACACCCCGACAGTTTACACCGACTCATCAGGCAACACAGTAAAAGAATATCCGAATGGACAGAAATATGTAATCAAATCATTTAAGTTTTTCACTAATTGAGAGCAACTTATTTTATATCATTTGACGGGGTTAACTACTCACAATTCTATCCTACTAACGAGCCAAAAGTTAAATTGGAGCAGGAGGCAGGAGAGATGTTCTTTAGGTGGAAAGTAGATGCTTTTAAGATCGGTAAGACGCAAAACGCAACGGTATTCGCAACACTCTTATCGTGGTTCTTTGATACAACCAAATATACTACTAATATTTATTACCAGATCAAAGAGAAGGGAGTCATTACGTTTCCTTTTATAGGTTCTGTTTTGCTTGGTAAAATGGATTCTCAAAATGGGATTTATGAAGGCACTCCCGAACCTAATGATGCTTATTATCCTATTCTTAAAAAATATGATATTAAATATCAAAATCCATTTGGCATATCTTCCTATGCTTACATAGATAACGACCCAAATACAAACGCTTTCGCAAATGTTAGTTTTACCACATTTACCCCTGCGGGCAATGGGTCTTTAATAAACTGGGTAAACAATACCAGAGGAGCAGCGAAGGCAAGGAACATAATATCTGCACCTTCAACAATGGATATTATCTGCAAGGTAACCACATTCTCCGGTGACTCTATAATATTTAGAGTTGTAGATAATGCAGGGACTCCGACGGGGCCAAATGTAACAGTAAATGCAGTAGGTGAATATCTCATCAGTACTGGGACTGGTGCGCCTTATTACATCGAAGCGTACAATACTTCTCCCACTTTAAAAGTTGGTACGTTTACTCTTTATTTTTTCAATGTAGACACCGGAGATTTAGTTTCTACTTGTGGTCCACTGCGTAATTGTCTTAATGCTTTTTTCGGTGCTTCATATATGAATTTAAGTATAGCCACCGCATATTCAACAATACTATGGAATAATGCACTTGGTTCCGATCCACCGGCATCGATCTCTACTTATATGACTGCGCATTCGACCTTTGATTATGTTTTACAAGCCGCTGCTATTTTGAATAATCTATGGCTTTCAAGGACGGATGCTTTTACTTCAACTCTCGCTTCTGCACATGACTTATCGCTGAAAGATTTAGCGGATTTCCTTAAATATAAGTTCAGAGTATATTGGTTCATTGATGAGGACGGCAAATTCAGGCTCGAACATGAGAAATATTTTAGAAGTTATGACCCTCAGATAAATATTACCTCTGCAACTTATGCCAGTGATAAACCCGAAGTGGATGCACGTATTTACTCGTACCAGGTAGGCGAGGTTTATAAGCAATATACCTACGCAGAAAATAATCAATCTACTGTGGACTGGATTCCTTATCCTATTGAATTTACTCAAGTAGTAAGTGGAAACAGGCAGGATTTTAATGTTGGATCATTCTCGACCGATATTCAGTACATATCAGACAACCCAACGAAAGCAGATAATTCTGGATTTGTCCTTTTAAGAATGATTCAAGGGACTTCTCAAAAGATAGTATCTATTGATGCAAGCGATATAACAGCGACTAACTTTTATCTCAATAGTCTTTTAGGATGGCATTACATCCTAAAAAAATATCATTCTTATTTTGCCAGCGCAAATATAGGGACGGTTAATGGCAGTGCCTATACTTTTAGTCATGTGAAAGAATATCTCACACAAGAAAATATAAAGTTTCATATCGTCACTCAATTAGACTGGAAGAAACCCGTGACTCTTTCGCACGGTATCGGTTGGTTGAGAAATGCAGAATACTCCCCAGAATCAGGGGTTATAAATATTAACGTTGGTTTTACTCCTAATCCATGAGAACAGTATTTGCATCATTACCTTTTTATGATTCTCTCGTCAAACAAGACCGGGTGAGAGAGAATGCCGTTATTCCTATCCACTGTCCCAGGACGCAATTACCGCCGTTCGAGATCGCCGTTGGTTCGGCTACGGTTGCAACTATAAACACTATTAAGTTAGTGGCTTGTGATGGCACTAAAACAACGATAAATGGATTCTTCACAGCTTTTCCGACAGTTACGGCTTCTGTTTCGACAACCCTCGGCCCGTATATTCAATATAACGGTACTGCTTTAAGTTCTTCTCTTCCGGTGGGATCTTATTATGTAGAGATTGTCAAAAGTGATGCAACCTATTACTCTGACTGGATCAATGTCAGAACAATGGCGAATCCATTAGAGAAATTTATAAAGATAGAGTTTAGTGATGCTAATAACCTGGGGGATTTGCGATATGAAAACGGGTTTAAACAACAGGTCTGGCTCGAAGCAGTCTTAAACAATCCTACTCATGAAATGGTAAACATCGGAGAGGAAAAAGACGGCGTTTTTGTCGCTGAAAAGGTAGTCTCGAAGAAGATTTATTCTATAATAGCCTATGTCTCAAGAAGCCTTTATGAATGCCTTATGAGACTTCCGCAACATAGTACAATTACCATCACTGATGAGACGGGACAGACCTACACTCCGGCGGTGGGTAATATAACGGTAGAACCTGGGGAGTGGAATTTTTACGATATATGCAAGATAAAAATAAATTTCAATGACGGGGCAAATTCGTCTTTTGGATGGACAAAGTAATAACCTTTAAATATTTAAGACAATGGAAAGCATAGGATTAGCAAGGATCACAGGACACGCAAACGCGGGCAATCAGCAGTTCTTACAGGTAGCCACCACCGAGGCACAGTCAATTCATTTCTGGGCCTTCACGCCACTGAACGGAGATGCTGTTATCGCTGCATTAACGAACGAAGATGGGACAAGTGCGCTTGGCTATTGGAGGGGAGGGACAAAAACGGCCTATCAGAACGTCCTTTATACGGGAAGTTTCAAGGCCATTACACTCACTTCGGGGATTGTTAAACTTGAATTAAGCCAGCAGTAAAAATAAAAGTTATGTCAAAAGCATTTAATATTGGATCAGCGAGGATAGATATTTCTGCGATAGCAGGAGACACTATCGATATGAGTTTTTCTGTTGCTTTCAATGGTGTTGCTTATGACATGACAGGGATGCAACTCGACATGAAGATTGTTTATGAATTAAGCGGAATTACTGAAAGAACGTTATCGAGTGCTGGGACTTCTCCGGCTTTAACCATCTCGACCTCGACTTTTAATATCTTAACAACTCCGTTTATCAATCCGGGTGTTTATAAATACGATCTTCAGTTGACTAACGGGACAGTTGTTTCGACAATCGGTGGCGGAGATATTGAAATATTACCTCAAATAACATAAGCAATGATAGGAATAGGAATAGGAATCGGCATAGGATTTGGAAGCAAGAAAAAAAATCCATATGGCCCTGAGAAAGTTACCAACGGGACATTTGATACAAACTTAAACGGATGGACACATCACCCAACTTTTCAATGGGATACCGCAGAATGGAGTGCAGGAAAATTGCACCTTGTCAGCAACGGAGTTAATGAAGGTGGGGGGATAATGTGTTTTTACCAATCACTGACTTTGACTGCCGGGAAGACATATAAAATAGAATATTCGGCTACAAGAGCAAGTGGAACCTATTGTATAGTTAGTATTGAAAATGCTGTTGGTGATACAAATCTTGGATATAATAAAGTATTAAATGGTAATTTTATCGAGGATACAACATTTATATGTGGTGCTTCTGCTACATTTATAATTGATTTGTGGGCTTCTTGTACTTATGCCTCAGATTATACACTTGATAATTTCTCAATAAAAGAAGTATTATGAGTTTTGTAATTACACATACCAATCCTAAAATATTTACTATCGCCCCAGTGACAGGGGCGCCTAATGGTGTCTGTTCATCGTTGGTTGCTGTTCCTTATTCCGGTACTCAGATACTACTGACGTGGGCAAATGGTTCAACTAATGAAACCTCAATAAGTATTCAGTGTGCGCCTTTAGGTGGTACTTACTCAAATGTTCATAAAACTATAGGGGGAGTAACTTCTTATTTAGTTGATGGACTGACTATCGGAACAAAATACTATTTCAAGGTAAGGCCATTTAGAGGAAATTCGGCAGGCAACTATTCAAATATAGCAAGTGCGACAACTTATTGTAATGAATGTATTAATTATGTTACAAGAGTTACCGCCGATGGAGGGACTGTATTGTCCGGTGCTGATGGTTCTTATGGTTATCTGAATGAGAAAATAATAAGATTTAAAACTAATGGTTTTTATACTTCTGCTTCTATACTAACAATCCCTTCGGGAATAAAGAGCGGAAAGATATATTCTATATTACCTATTGATGGTTCGGGCGATTGGGTATTTTCAAGAGCTTCGAGTAAATGGTTGGAAGATTCTACCGGTGTATTTACAGAAAGAGTTACCAATATGCCGGGGTTAAGATGGAATGGGACAGAATATGAATTTATTTCAGAACCGGCGGTTTCAAATCTATTTACAAATCCGTCAGCACCAGTAACTCAAGATATCGTAGTTAATAGTTCAGAGACCTATGGAATTAGTTGTAAAGGAACCGGAACCGTTTATTTAACAGGAGCATTAACAGCAGTCGTTACTGAATTAACACCTTATGTTGGCACGTCTTCAGGAACTTCGCTTCATGTTTCTTGTACGGGTACACTTACTCATGTCCAGGTTGAAAATTCAGGGGGCTTTATAAGTTCACCTATTTACGGCGGGGCGGGGGTTCATTCAAGACAGAAAGATGTTGCAAACTTAACCTCTATTACTTCTCTGATCGGACAAACAGAAGGTACTCCTTATGTTGAACTTTCAAATAGGCAAACTAATCCATCTCCTGCCGGTGTTGTATTATCCTTAAACGATGGTACTACTAATAATAGACTGGATATAGTATTAAACAAAGACACTAATGGGTATCGTTATGGGTTAACTATGGTCAATGGAGGAGGAACGCAGATTGGTTTTGATGGTCAATATCTTTCTACCTTAGCCAGTACATTAAGAATGGGGGTTGGATATAAGATTAACGATTCGTCTTTTTATATTAATGGGATATGCCAGGGGACAGATACTGTTTGCACTATCCCTGCAATGAGTGAAGCAGATTTAGGCTGTAGGCTTGCAAGTGCTCAATTCTGCGATGGTTTAACTGTTTATGGTCTTTCTAAAACAAGACTTACAGATGCTCAATTACAAGTATTGACCAACAACCCACCGACAGCAGGAGTAAATGATATTTCTGCTCAATGTGTTGTTAATGCAAATTATAATATCTCATTCAGTCTTAAAGGTAAATCAGGTGATCCACAGGTTATAATTAACTGGGGAGATGAACATACTTCTACTTTAACAATGGATGGAGCTTCTCATACTCTTTCACATACCTACACAAAAGATGGCACTTATAATACCCTGATAACAAACACCACTTCACTTCTTGAAATAGACATGACCACCACCGGGAATAATCCTTCTTTTGGTGCTGATGTTTCGGTGTTTAATGTCTGTACTCAACTTGAAAAGATAATCCTCACTGCATCAAAATTCGATCATGGTGACGTTGACGGATGGCCTCAGACATTAAAAGAAGTAGATATAAGTGATATTGTAGAAACAGGTTCTCAGGTAGGGGGGACAATGTACCTGCCAAATCTTGAATTATTATTAATATTTGGAAGGAATACAATAGCCGGGAATATTGCACTTCATACAAAATTAATAAGAGTGTTTCTATCAGGATATTGTACTTTTGGGGGCGATATAACCCCATGTACAGCAATGGTTCAGATGGAGAAAGGCGGATTGCCCTGGTTGAATACATCATATTTATTTGGGACTATTGCCCCCTCAACTAATTTTATCTGCGTAAATGCCCCCAATAAATTAGGGGGAGATATAACTGCAAATAATTTCAAGTATTTAAGTCTTGCTGATGATAATGAAGCGTACGGCGATGTAAGCGGGTGGACAAATACATATTATCTTGGCCACAATGGGATACACCTATTAACCGGGACACTATCTCAGATGACAAGACTCCAATATTATAACGGTGGTGATGCTTTTACCAAGTTGACGAGAGTGAATAATATGCATCAACTCTGTAATTTTCATATGCTTGCCTCGTGGTTATATTCAAGTGCAGAAATTAATCAGATCCTTGCTGACTTTAGAGCGAATGAGGATTATCCGAAGGTTGATCCTATTGATGGTTTTGAATACGGAAAGAATATGAGGTATATCTATTTAGATGGTTATGGTTCGGAACCAGCAACGGGACAGGGAGGACTTGATCTAAATCATTTACGATCATATCATTCTCCTAACGATGATCCCCAGTATGATGTGTGGACAATTTACACTAATTTATAAGATACTTACAAATTAAAAATATGAAAAAACTATTATTCCTTTTAATCTCGGTATTTCTGCTTAGTGGATGTACTTGTGTTCTCTCTCAGGTGGTACCGCAAAAGATTTATGCAACGGCGACAAGTTGTTCAGCTCCACTGCCTGATTACTGGACAAAGATAACAGCCTCGGATAACTGCGAGATAGCTAATAAGACACAAACACCAGCTGCAGGGTATATGCTTACCCCTACAAACAAGGTAACGACAGTAATAATGAAAGCAACGGACGCATCAGGTAACTTCAAACAAGTCTCATTTACCGTTACGCTACTTGACACTATTAAGCCAAAACTAACTATCGACCCTTCATTATTGGCCTATCAGGTTGAGCAGATCAATGATATTTATACCTTTGCCGACAACCTTGTATTGCAAAAATATTATAATCTGATGCAGCAGTCATGGATTGACTCTATTCCGGGATTGAGATTAAAACTGAATGAAGATCAGAATAGAAAATTATTAGTTGTAACTTCGGAATTAAAACCAGACGGAAGCAGGTATCGTTACGTTTTGCCTGCTGACTCGGTTGGATTGTTTTATAAATAATAATTAAAATTAAATGCCATGTGTCCAGAACCAGTTGACCCGGTTGATCCGGATCCTCCAAAACCACCACCAGATCCCAAACTTGTTAAATCTGTAAAGAAACCGAAGAAGAAAAATGCTTAAGAAGATAGACTGGATAGAATTTACCGGCGTGGTTATCTGCTTATTGTTTGCGATAGTCATCAGCCTCTATCATATCTCTTTTGAGGGTTATCTCGGTTTAACGAATAGACAATGGGGTGGAGTGTGGGCCATTGCTGAAAACGGGTTTGCACTCACCCTTATTGTTTTGGGCATCATGTATTTTCAAGGATATCTAAGGAAGATTTGTTATGTCTTTGTGCCTTATTTTATATTAAAACTTATCTATCATTTCAGTTGTTACTCCGGGATTCATTTGCTGGCGCAAAAATCATGGGAACGACTCTGGAGTATCGCTTGTGTTATTTTATTTATCGTCGGATTTGCCTATTGTCTAATCATAATTCGTAAACGTCATGCTTGAATTTTTAAAAAAGAAGTGGGTGGAGTGGCTTATAAGTGTAGGGCTTGTTATCCTTACTGTTATGCTCACTAACACATTTACCATGAAAAGAGAGGAAAACACTCTTATCAAACAAGAACTCAATAAGAAGGCGAGCGTTGAATATGTCGATAAGCAGGACGCAAGTACTAAAGAATACGTAGATAAGGAATGTGACAATACAAAGGAATTAATAAAACAGGCAGTTGACCAGCAGACAGAACGCATCAAATCAGTTGACCATAAGTTAGATATATTGTTAGGCAAAAAATGAAGGAAATCAGCACAATGATAAGCAGGGTTATCCTGAAAACACTTTTCATACTTCTTTTTATTTGTGTTGGATTACTTCTCAAGGAAGTTATCAGAGAGGCTAAGTTTCAACGGTATATAAAGAAGGAGATGAAAATAAATAACGAGAAGGCAGAAATAGGACTTTCGAGAGGTAATTCCGTATCTATTGATTCACTTATAAAAGAAAAATGAAAAGCATTATTTCAAGACGGTATAGACCTAACTCCACTACTGGACGGTGGGTCACTTTCGATCAGGATAATAAGATTCTTGAACTCGCAACTATTGAACTCCCCGACAGAGGAAATCAACATAACTGCTCATGTATTCCCGAAGGCACTTATACGATAAACAAAGTCACCGACCCAGCAATAGTGAAGGCTCATGGCCGGTGCTTCCAGGTACAAAATGTCCCCGGTCGGTCGGGTATCTTTATTCACATCGGAAATTATGCTACAGGCGTTAAGGTGGACACAAAGGGATGTATTTTGCCTGGGTTATATTTGTTCGACCTCAATAAAGATGGTGAACTCGATGTTGCTGAAAGTACAAAGGCTATTGAGAAATTATTTGATGTTTTACCTGATGTTTCAACACTAATAATAATATAATTATGAAAGTATTAAATTTTATCTGGGAGTATTTAGTCCTTATTGTTAAGGCACTCGGTAAATTTCTGAAGTGGATATTTGCCCCGGAGGTAACTATCGGAGTCTTGGCCGTTCTTATTTATCTGCACGGTCATCATTTCTGGGCTTTTGTCCTCATAGCGTGGGGGATACTCTTGACTATTAACGAATATAAACAAAGCAAATCATGAACCTCTCTACTGACAATCTCGGAAAGCCCTCAAATAAGAAGGCAAAGGCCGTTGCAGACTTCTTTCTTTACAGCCTGCCGTTATATTCAACTGCTGTTGCTATTGCGGCAGATAAATTATGGAGTGCTAATACAGCTCTTATCATTACGATAGTGATAAATGTTGTCATAATTACACTTAAAGGATTGACAAAATTCACCGCCGAGGAGGAACCAATACAGCAACCATGAAAGCAAAATGGCTGTTTATAGCCCTTTTTAGCCTGATTCTGACCTCTTGCATCACCCAACGGAGGTGTAGTATTAAATTCCCTTCTGTTAACGACACGATCAAAATAACAACGGTCAAGGATTCGATAGTAATTAGGGACACTACAATATTTATAAAGATACCTGGTGAGAAGGTCACTGACTCTATTTCGATCCCTTGTCCTGAAGTTCATAATTACATCCCTAAAAAGGTTTGTGCCGAGACTCAACTTGCTTCAGCGTGTGCATGGTGGCAATATCCTGTTATTAAATTAGAGTTAATGCAAAAAGATACGACCATAGTAAAGAGGCTTAACAGAGCTTTGAAAGAGTCATATTACTGGCGGACACTTTACGAGAAGGTTCATATAACTCCGGCCCCGGTTAAATACGTTCCGGGATTCTATAAGGGATGCCTTTGGATATTGATAGGGGAAATATTGGTCATCGCTTTATTTATCGCTTTCAAGAAATTCATAAAATAGGTTTTCGTTTCATAGTTTTGGTTCCCCGGCGTACGAGTTGCGCTGGGGTTTTTAAAACAAATTTGCATAGTAAATAAATAGGTTTTAAATTTGCCATAGTTCGTTGAAGTTATTAGGCGGTATCACTGAACCCGGGTTCGACTCCCGGCATCTCCACAATCGCCTTGATTCGTTAACCCGTCACGTTAGTACGGTTTTAGTGATTCTTTGCAGGCTGTAAAAGCCGATATACAAGTAGCGCTTAAATTGTATATTGATGCCGGAAGAATCATTCGGGGGATGACTGGTTTTGACAGGATACATGGCAGTAATGGAGAACTAAAGCCTCAAACGGCAAAACAATAAATCTGTTCGAAAGAACACAGCTAAAGGCAGTAGCCTAGCGACTAAACCCGGTGAAGATAGTAACCGGGTTTTTTATTGTTCACAAAAGAAAGAGCTAAAAATAATTGAAAATAAATTTGCATGGTAAATAAATAGGTTTTAAATTTGCCTTGCTATTGATGTAACGAACATTAAAACAATTTAAAAAGGAGGTAACGATGCGAATGTGAAACTAAAACAATCGCAAAATGCCAAAGAAAAAAGATGGCAAGGGCAAAGGGACTAAAAAATATGGTCGCAATAAACGCCCTGTAAACTCCGCCATGAGTGCTTATGTCAGAGGGAAAATGACCTTTGAGAGCTACCAGAAACAAAACAAAGCCTCCAAATAGGGGGCTTTATTTATTCCCTTACTCCCTCCCCGGATTGATTACATCGAATCCTAATATCATTATTTAGAACATTTCTAAATTACACAAATTCAGCAGAATATGACAAAAGTCATGTTTTTGAATGAAATTAAGGTTTAAATTTGCTTATGATATTTTTGAAAGTAGATAAAAAACTGATTCAATTAACGCCGGACAATGAACCGGAAGTAAAAGAATATCTGAATCGGTTTAATAAAGATAAGGAGATTGAAATTTGTCACTTTGAATATTCAGAGAAAATAAAAATAGGAGATTTATTCGATTATGAAAAATAAAATATTATTTGAAGGCATAGAATTTACTTTGCCGAATGAAGTAGAGAGGACAGATCGTTTTCTTGGTATCACATCTCGGGATATTAAAAACGGGACAATTAAAAGACAGTCATGCGAAATTTGTGGTAAAGAAAAGACCGATGGTCATCATGAAATTTATTCAGATTCAAATTATAAAATTAGGTGGTTGTGCCATAAACATCATATCCAACTTCATGCAGTGTTTAACAGAATAAACGGTGTCTATGAGAAAAGGAAACAAGAATACAAAGAATTAATTGCAGAATTTAACAATTCTCGGATAGGGTTAAAATTCGAGCAGAAGGAAATTGAAATCTCAAAAGAGTAACTATGAAAGTCTATTATCTTGAAGATTCGGCGTTCGACGCTTTCGAGGTCGGGAATTACATTGCTCCGGCTCACTTGTTTTTACTTGAATGTTTTTGTTTGAACTAATAAAATAAAGCTATGGAAAAATTAACTTATGAAAGAGTAAATGAAACGACCGTCACTATTGACGGGGAGAGATTCGAGAAAGTGAATCCGAAATTTAAAGCCGGGATGTGGATTATACATAGCGGGAAAATTAGTCGAATTGTAAAGTTTGAGAATAATTGCTATTATTTAACCTTTTACGATTCAGTAGATGGAGAATATGTTGGGACAATTGGTTATTCTCTGTATGAATTACATGGTGACCGCCCCGCCACTAAAGAAGAGATCGAGAAGCATTTGATTGCCGAGGCAGAGAGAAGGGGGTTTGTGTTTGGTGCTAAATTTATTTCCCCCGATGATTCTAATTCTATAAGAGTAATAAAACCTTATTTTGACTATGGTAATATTTCTTGGTATTATAAAATAGAGACTGACGTATTACGAAGTAAGGATGGATTAGTCACTAATGGTGAGCGTTATTCTAATCCATTAATTTACGAAAAGGGCAAATGGGCGGAGATTCTCCCCTCAAAGAAGCCAGTCCCGAAGACAAGGGCGGAGTTTATAGCGTTTTTTGATGCGTGGCATCGTTCATCACATGCAGCATTCGTAAATGGAATAGAACGCTTTTTGAATGATTACGACTTTAACGACTAACCATGACTCACCCGATGAAAGAAGTCTTTGGCCTGTTCAACAAGGCCATTGACAAGGGGATGATACCCCCGAAAGTCCAGGAATCAGCAAGCAGGATTCATTTCAACAACCTCGATGAGCCGGAGGAGAAAGATTGTCCGGAATGTGTCTATTTAGGTTTCGATAAAGAATGCGAGACTTGTGGCGGAACCGGCAAAGTCCCGATGACTGCCGAAGACTTTGAGAGTGCATCATTTGAGGCACTGATTCATAACGGCGAATTAAAAGAAAATAATTAATACTAAAACTATAAAAATGGAAACACAAGTATTTTTAATTGATGAACATAAAGAAAACATTTTCGATTCTGATAAAAATCAGGAATGGTTATCTATTGTTCAAGAACTCGGACTTTCTTGTCAGGAAAATCTAATGAAGGAAAATAAAAGTCCACTTCCCTTCCCTGCAATGACAAGAGCAGAAAGTACAATATGGGGTGCAGTTCTTGAAACGAAAACACTACTTAAAGATTTTTCGGGAGAAGCAATCCCGCTCCCTGTTTTGAGTGCCATTGCTCTTTGTGAAAGGGAACATTATTTCGACAAGATTGAAATATGGTATTCACGTCAAATGCCTGATCCTATTGTTGTCGGCAAAAATTATGACACTCCCGAACACAAAGCGAATGGTTACGATTGGTCTATGATCCCCTTTAAGATTGCGCAATGGGGTGCAATATTAAAACCGATTACTGAATTAATTCCTCTTTGGGATAAATTTAAAAGGGCAGAAATTGAGGTATCTCATCAGCAACAAATCAATGCACACGAGACAGAATTAAAACAACTTCAATTCACATCAAACGCTTTTTGAACGGCGAACTTAAAAACGATAGATAAAATGGAAACGAAAACCAAAGAACAAACAGAAAAAATCCACTGGCATAAAGTATTCTTATCTGACTATCTCGGAGCCTGTGATCTCGAAGACGGTAAGGATTTAAAGGCAATAATCAAATCGGTATCGGTCCGTAAAGTTAAGAATACAGACGGCAAAGAACAGGAACGAAACGTGGCTGAATTTACGGACCCTAAATTAAAGCCAATGGTACTGAATGCGACTAATTGTAAGTTGATGAAAAAGTTTGCAAAGTCTGTATTTATAAATGACTGGAATAACATTCCTGTTCAGGTTTATGTCAAGGATGACATTAAAGCGTTTGGTGAGATAACCGAGGGATTGAGATTGAGGCCGACACAACCAATAATGAACAAGCCAGTTTTGAAACCAGGAATCCCGGCATGGGCGAAAGCTATTGAATTTCTGAGCAAGGACGGGACTATTGATAAGATCAGAGAAAAATATGATCTGTCCGCAACTGATGAGGAAACCTTAAAGGCTGCTGTTTTATGACACACCATTTGATCGATCAAAATTCCGAGGAGTGGGATGCGCTCAGGATTGGTAAGTTTACGGCATCGATATTTGGTGATCTGTTCATGGGCAAATCGACTGCCGGGTATAAGAAGGCTATTATTAAAGTCGCCTTTGAGCGGTTGACAGGAGAAAGCGAAGAACAATATAACAACAAATGGATGCAGAGAGGACATGATAAAGAACCATTTGCAGTTGAAAATTATGAACTCCTCACTTTCAATAATTGCGAACCGGCCGGATTTTATGAGTATTCCGATTTTGTCGGAGCCAGTCCTGATCGGAAGATAGCGGGGCAAAATGGCGGATGCGAATTTAAATGTCCTTCGTTTCAGGTTTATCTCGAATACTTAGAGGCAAATAACGATCCTAAGTTCCCTAAACTTCCGAAAGATTATTACTGGCAGGTTCATGGTCAACTCCTATGTACCGGCTGGGATTTTATCGACTATATGCCTTATAGTAGCCCTAAATTAAAGCAAATACTGATACGGGTGGAAAGGGATGAGGCAATAATAGAACGCCTTAAATCGCAGTTAAATGAGTCTATCGAAGAAGTTAAAACACTGATCGAAAGAATACAACAATAAATGAAAAAGATCAAAGCCATAGGGGTAAAAGAACAGGGGAAACCGTACCGGATGGTGAATGCGAAACAATTTCGGGTTGATTTGGATTCGCTTCCTTCGGGAAAGTACCAGCATACGGTTGAGAAATACCATCATAAAGCAACACCCCTTCAGTTCGGCTATCTCTATGGCGTTGTTTATCCCCTTTCAATGATCGCTTTGAATGATGCCGGTTATGAATTTACCAACATCGACCAGGTAGATCAATTCTGGAAGGGCTTATTTGCAAACAAAGAAATCATTAATCGGGAGACAGGCGAAGTGATGAGAATACCATTAAGCAAATCAGAATTTCTGACTATTGATGAGATGACCTATACCGATGCGATCAGAAATTACTGTTCGGAATATCTCGGCGTTTACATCCCCGATCCTGATCCTAACTATAAAACCAAAAACAATGAGTAAATCATCAAACAATTCAGGTATTGGTGCGACCGGATTATTAGGGGTTGCATTTGTAATCTTAAAATTATGTCATGTAATTGACTGGAAGTGGATATGGGTATTATGCCCGTTCTGGCTTGGTGTTGTTATTTTATTGATAGCGCTGTTATTTTTAATTGTAATTGTATTAATGAATAACCGATAATGGAAGACGAATTTGAACTTGCGCCGGAGGACTTTGAAAGTCTGAAGCAATTAGTAATAATAAACAAAGGAATAGATGAAGACCGTAATATTAAATAACTATGAAACTAAAAGACATTTTTAACTGGATCAGGAAGATTGCGAAACCTGAAAAGCAAATAAGGGAAATCGACAAAGAAGACCCCTATGCAACAATCAAACATACAACTAAAACGCTCGGATTCCGGCACTATGCACGACACAATAATCGGAAGGCAACAAGAGGGAGGCATCTTCAATATGTAAAGATTGGCAATTCAACGAAGCCTATTTATCACAATGCTTTATGACAGAGCATTGTAAGGTATATATGGATTACTTCGACTTTAAGGTACAGGAAGATATATTCTGTGAGGCTTTTGGCTGCCCTGCCGTTGACATCCATCATATATTAGGCAGGGGGAAGGATAAGAATATAATCAAAAACCTCATGGCATTGTGCAGGAAGCATCATGAACAGGCTCATTCAATAATTTCTAAATCAGAGATGCAATATATTCACAATTCATTTTTAGCAGGACAAAGAAAAATATTTTTAAAATAAACCATCATGATAACCGAGCAAGACATAATAAACGACTACTCATCCCGACCGGGGTGTATTTTGTGGACGGCAATCGGAATCGCTGTGATCCTCATCGTAGTAACTTGTATAATAATATTTTAACTATGAGATTCCTTTTAACATTCACCAGGGAGATTGAGGTCAACGAATCGGACTTCGTAAAAGCGATGGCGGAGGCTCAAATTAAGGGTCACCTCATCGAACTCGAAAACAATAAGCTCCGGGATAACTTCAAACTCGAAAGCGTTGATCGGTTGCCGGATAAGAAGGGGGAGAACTGAAATGATAAGTGAGGTTTTTCTTGAGGATTGCATGGTCGGGATGGCACGATACCCTGACAAGTACTTCGATCTCGCCATTGTCGATCCGCCGTATGGTGGTGGGCAACATTTCAATTTTAGATATGGTGTTGGGGATTCGGTTTACGATTCTCGTAAACCGAATAAAGAATATTGGAGTGAATTATTTAGGGTTTCAAAAGAACAAATTGTTTGGGGTGGTAATTATTTTACTGATAATCTTCCTGTAAATAGGTGCTGGATTAGTTGGTATAAGGGGCAACCAATAAATGCATTTTCAGACTTTGAACTCGCATGGACAAGTTTTGATCAAATAAGTAAGGCAATCAAAATAGAGTCTTATGGGTTTCTTCATGCAGATAAAAAGCATGAAAAAGGCACAATTCACCCCACCCAAAAACCAGTTCAGCTTTACAAGTGGTTATTAAAGAACTATGCCAAGCCTGAATTTAAGATCATTGACACCCATCTCGGCAGTGGAAGTTCGAGGATTGCCTGCTGGGACTTCGGTTGTGACTTTTTCGGCTGGGAGATCGACAAGGAATACTTCGATGCTTCAGTAAAGAGATTTGAAATATTTAAAGCACAATTAAAGATATTTTAAATTGTTAATAACTTTCTTTTGAAATGAATAGTCAAATCTAATAACTAAATCTATGGATCCTGAATTAAACTTATTTTCGAGGTATCACAACACGACAGATTTGTCCGGAGAAACTCTCGACAAAAAAGAGGCTAAAGCATTGACTCAGGATGATAAGGTGCTAGCGTTCTTCAGCCAAAATCCCGGTGAAAACTTCACGCCTTACGAGGTATGGAAGTACATGAACTTATATAATGTTCCTATCACTTCTATCAGACGGGCGATAAGTAATTTGACCAAGGCCGGGTATTTGGTTAAGACTTCGATCAAGAGAGCCGGGCAATATGGGGAGCTAAATTTTGCATGGACGCTAAAAATAAATGAATAATTACTTGTTTATTAAAAAAGAAGATTTATATTTGCATAAATAATTGCGTTACCTCATGAATACGACTTTACAATTTGATTTAAGATACTGCCTTCGGGCGGAGATAACCACACCAAAGGAATGGGGTAACGCTTTTTCCGGTGTGGTTTTTCTTTTCCTGAAGGCTCTGTTATTATATATAGGTGTTCTACATAGCTCATCCCTTCCTGATTGTATCGAGGATAAAAAAAGCGGAGGTCAATATACTGACTGCCTAATTAATACAAGTCTATGCAATGACCGTACTGTCATCATAGGACGTGAAGCTCGAAGCGGGCAGATGCTAAAAACCGTAATAAAGTCATAACTAATCGGTACTCTTGAAAGATAGAGTTCGGGAGCAAAATGCAGTATTTGA
>JGI20214J51650_10000107_pt1 | contig 48569 bp, 39 predicted proteins | sample WetSurMetagenome_FD_51650 | JGI IMG/M metagenome (IMG submission 51650)
TCGGAATGACAGGTAAATACGGGGACGTGTGTGGCAAGAAGTGGCGATTCGACTGGAGTTTGTTATTTTTGGGTGATATTCTAACGAATCGCCACTTCTTGGCACCCCAGACCACAGAAACAGTGTCATCCCGAAGCGATAGCGAGGGATCCCATAAAAACAGCACAGCATTTCATTTTATTGAATATTGCCGACATTCACATTAAATAATTAATAGTCTGACAAAAGTGGCCGAACAGAACACCTCTCAAAATCTTCAGAATCATTCGATAAAGGTTGACCACCTCAATGTAAGTATTGAAGGCCAGCAAATTCTTAAGGATATCAGCCTTACTATCCCGGGGAGAAAGATTACCTGTATTATCGGCCCTTCGGGATGCGGAAAGTCGACATTTCTCAAATCCCTGAACAGGATGCATGACGAAAACCCCAGGGTCAGGGTAAGTGGTAGTATATTTGTTGATAAGCAAAACATATATAACAAAGAGACAGATGTAATCGATACGCGAAAGAAGATGGGTCTTCTTGCACAGCATCCATGTCCACTGCCGATGTCGGTTTTTGATAATGTTGCTTATGGCCCCAGGATACACAGGCTTGGTAAAAAAAGAGATATAGAGAATATTGTTGAGAGTCACCTCAGGCTGGTTGGCCTCTGGGATGAAGTGAAAGACAAGCTCCATTCCTCAGCATCACGTCTTTCCCTGGGTCAGCAGCAGCGGCTCTGCCTGGCACGCGGTCTAGCCTCAGAACCTGAATATATACTTGGCGATGAAGCCACATCATCGCTCGATCCCTTGTCGACAAAGAAGATAGAAGAGCTGTTCATCACCCTTAAGGAAAAATATACAATCATCCTTGTTACCCATATACTTCGCCAAGCCAGGAGACTTGCTGACTATATAGTCTTCATGTACCTGGGCGAAATAATCGAAGCCGGTCCGACAGATGAATTTTTTAATAATCCCAGGCAACAATTGACCAAAGATTATATTGCCGGGAGTTTCAGTTAAGGAAATTTTTGCGTTTTTTGTGTAAGAATTACGGGTCGCTCCGTTGACCGGCTTTACCTGATACCTGCCCGTATGGAAATTTATGAATAAAACCTTGAATATCAGCGATAATCATCTAAATGAACTGGAAGATGAGGCTATTTTTGTAATAAGGGAGGTAGCTGCGCAGTTTGATAAAAAGGTCATTCTTTTTTCCGGAGGCAAGGATTCTATAGTTTTAACACAACTTGCCTGTAAAGCATTCTGGCCGGCAAGGATGCCATTCAGCCTGATGCATATTGATACTGGTCATAATTTTGAAGAGACCCTGGTTTTTCGCGATGAGCTCGTAAGAGAACTGGGTGTGGATCTGATAGTTAAATATGTCCAGGATACCATTGACCAGGGCAGGGCAACTGAAGAAACAGGAATAAATGCAAGCAGGAACAAGGCGCAATCGGTAACACTTCTCGATGCAATTGATGAACTGAAGATCGACGTCGCAATTGGAGGCGCACGACGTGATGAAGAAAAAGCCCGTGCCAAGGAAAGATTTTTCTCTCACAGGAATGAGTTCGGCCAATGGGACCCTAAAAACCAGAGACCTGAGCTGTGGGACATCTTCAATGGTCACAAAGCATTCGGAGAACACTTCCGTGTGTTCCCCCTGAGTAACTGGACCGAACTCGACATCTGGCAATACATTTTAAATGAAAAGATTAAACTGCCCGGCCTTTATTACACACACCGGAGAAAGATATTCAGGAGAAATGGCATTTACCTTGCCTGGGCACCTTTCATGAAGCTGAAACCGAGTGAAAAAGTAATTGAGGCTGATGTCAGGTGCAGGACAATAGGCGACATAACCTGCACAGGGATAACTCTTTCCAAAGCCTCTACAACAGAAGAAGTGATAGCCGAGATTGCTGCTACACGGATTACCGAAAGAGGAGGCCGCTATGATGATATGAGATCAGATACTTCCATGGAAGACAGGAAGAAAGAGGGCTATTTTTAACAAATAAGAGAAGTGTCAGAAAGAGACAAAAGGTGAATCGGAAAGATGAAAAAGACAGGGGATAATAAAAGTCTCTTACGGTTTATGACTGCCGGAAGTGTCGATGACGGGAAAAGCACCCTTATCGGCAGGCTCCTCTATGACAGCAAATCAATTTTTGAAGACCAGCTTGAGCACCTCGTCGAATCGAGTAAGAGACTCGGAAAGGAAAACATTGATCTCTCACTTCTTACCGACGGTCTCAGGGCCGAACGGGAACAGGGTATAACCATTGATGTTGCCTACAGGCATTTCTCAACACCTTTACGGAAATTTATCATCGCCGACACACCCGGACATATTCAATATACGAGGAACATGGTGACCGGAGCCAGCACTGCCGACCTGGCTGTTATACTTATTGACGCCCGGAACGGGGTGCTCGAACAGACAACCCGCCATTCATTCATTGCCACTCTTCTTGATATCAGGCATTTTATTTTCTGTATCAATAAGATGGACCTGGTGGAATATTCTGAGGATATCTTCACTTCAATAAAAAACGATCTCATACAGTTAGCCGGGAAGCTCAAAATACATGACAAGTATTTTATCCCTGTCAGCGCAAAGCTAGGGGATAATGTTGTTGAGGCTTCGTTGAACATGGAATGGTACAAAGGTCCCACTTTCCTTAACCTTCTTGAAACGATAGATACTGAAAAGGAAAAGAGATCGGCTGAAGCCAGGTTCCCTGTTCAGACGGTGATAAGGCCTTTTTCGTCGGAATACCACGATTACCGCGGCTACGCTGGAAGAATTGCAGGTGGTAAATTCCATATAGGTGATAAGGTTGTTGCTATTCCCTCCATGATCCCGACCACGATAAGCGCGATAAATGACGGCGAAAGAAGCATACCGGAAGCAAAAAAAGGTGACTCGGTATGCATTACTCTCGACGATCCGATAGATATAAGCAGGGGAGATATGATCGTGAAGGCAGGAGAGATCCCTCTTTCAGGCCAGGAGATAACACTTATGATATGTTGGTTCAACGAAAAAGCACTTAAGCCGGGAGGCAGATATTTAGTTAGGAATAATACAAACGAAACGGCATGTATTATAAAATCGGTCAATTACAGGATTAACATGCATTCACTCGGTAAAGACACTAAATCACTCAGCACAAAAATGAACGACATTTCCAATATTACCATTCATCTTTCAAGACCCATCTTTTATGATGAGTATATTCGTAATAAGGTGACCGGGAGCATGATCTTTATCGATGAAGGAACCAATGAAACCGTAGCCGCAGGGATGATAATACAATAATCTTAAACATTTTAAAATATGGAAAATCACAGGGAGAGGAGAGATATTCTGAACCAGGAAGGTATTGTGGTCTGGCTGACGGGATTATCAGGTTCAGGTAAATCGACACTGGCGCAAAAGCTTGAAGCACAGCTGCTCGAAATGAATAAATTAACATATGTGCTTGACGGTGATGTTGTCAGGAACGGACTCAATTCTGATCTTGGCTTTTCCGATGCTGACAGAAATGAAAATATCCGCAGGGTGGCTGAGGTTGCTGCAATACTGAAAGATGCTTCTATAATAACGATTGTCGCCTTTATTTCGCCTTTCGAAAAAATGCGCGAATTTGCGAGAGCCAGGGCCGGTGAAGATAACTTCATTGAAGTATTTGTCAAGGCCTCACTCGAAACATGTATAAGCAGGGATCCCAAAGGTCTTTATAAAAAAGCCCTGAAAAACCAGATCCAGGAATTCACAGGCATTACTTCTGCTTATGAAGAGCCCTTATCTCCCGACCTTGTCATTGACACCGACAAACTCAGTGTTGAAGAATCGGCATCGCTGCTGTTATCAAAAGTCCTGGAATATTTAAAAAGAGAATAAAAGAAATATGGAACAACTTAGAGAATTGCCTAAATATCCGCCTCTGTTCTTTGTAAGGTTTTCTGACCGTTTAAGAAGAGGGCTGGTTAAGATCAGCAGGAGGTTCACACATCCTAATGTAATTATGCTGGAGCATCTTCAGAACCTGTGGCTGCTCGGGGCAATAAGTGCTGCAAATGAACTTGGAATAGCTGATATCCTTGCTGGCGGACCAAAAACTATCGGGGAGCTTGCCTCCCTGACCGGAGCTCTTGAAGATCCGCTTTACAGGATTATGAGAATGCTCTCTTCTGAAGGGATATTCAGGGAATCAGGAAACAGGGAATTCTCCAATACGAAGATTTCCGCATCTATGAAGGAAGAAGAGCTCAGGTTCTTTATTCAGCATACCCTTACCACCATGCAGTTCAAGATCTTCTCGGAACTTATTCATTCGGCACGGACCGGAAGAAGATCCTCCGAACTGTTTGTCGAAACAGGCATGTTTGAACATATGGGTAAGTCAAAGCATCTTAATGAACTGTATAACAAGGCAATGACTAACACTTCAAAGATGCAGCTTGCCGCTATTCTGTCTTCATTCAAATTCAACAGATTCAGCAATGTAATTGATGTTGCAGGCGGCCAGGGATATTTTCTTTCTGCACTTCTTTCAAAATACCGGAATATGCATGGAATACTCTTTGACCTGCCCCAGGTGGTCGAAGATCCCCGGAAATTACCAGACATGCAGCAATTTGAGGGAAGACTGACAGCAGTCGCAGGTAGCTTCTTCAATGAAATCCCTTCGGGAGGAGACCTCTATACCCTTAAAAATATTCTTCATGGCTGGAATGAAGAAGATTGTATCAGGATACTTAAGAATATCAGGAAAGCTATCAATCCTGAGGGTAAAGTGATGGTCATCGAAGCCCTGGTAGAAGGCCGTAATAAACCATCATGGGGAAAGATGTCAGATGTATTTATGATGGCCGGTCTTGATGGCAGGGAAAGGACCAGGGAGGAATTTGCATCAATTCTTGAGAAGTCCGGTTTCAGGCTTGAACAGGTAAAAAAGACAGTTTCTCCGTTAAGCCTGATTATTGCTTCACCTTCAGCAGATATTAAGGACTGAAAGATATATCTTTGACAAAACACCATGAGGGAAATGCAGGTATGGAGCAGAAGCCGGTTATAGAAGTCAGAGACCTTGTCAAGAAATACAAGGCCTCAGGAGAGATAGCTCTGCGAGGTGTGAACATCACTGTGAACAAGGGTGAATTTATGGGATTGCTGGGCCCAAACTCTGCCGGAAAGACAACCTTCACCTCAATAATATGCGGACTTATTAACCCGACTTCGGGAAGTGTAAGTGTTCTTGGCAGCGATATTACCCTTTTTCCCCTGGATGTAAAGCAAAGGATCGGTCTTGTACCCCAGGAAATTGCACTTTACACAGGGCTTACTGTAAAGGAGAACATTTATTTTTACGGGCACCTGATGGGATTTCATGGTGAAGCCCTGAAAAAAAGAGCTGATTCACTTATTGAAACATTTAACCTCGGGGAACACCTGTCAAAACTTTTAATCCATTGTTCAGGAGGTATTAAAAGAAGGGTAAACCTGATAAGCGGCCTGATACATGACCCTGAGCTGTTAATACTTGATGAACCGACTCTTGGCGTTGACATCCAGCTCCGGGAGCTGATCTTCGGGTATCTTTCAGATTTAAACAGTAAAGGCACAACGATCATTTATACAACCCATTATATGAAGGAGGCCGAACTTCTTTGTTCAAGGGTGAATATTATTGACCATGGTATACTTATTGCCGACGGAACTCCACAATCACTGATTGAGAAAAACGAAGGATGCACCGATCTCGGGCAGGTATTCCTGAAGATGACCGGGAGGGATCTTCGTGATTAATTTTAATAAAAGACGATTCACAGTTTGAAGAAATATCTGGCAATATTAAAAAAGGATACCCTGTTAATGATAAGGGACTGGCCCGGGCTGGCAATATTATTCATAATGCCGGCAGTGCTCCTGGTGATAATCACCTTTACCCAGGAGAGTGCCATCCCTTCAAAAAAATCAGGAATGAAGATCGCGATTGCTGATGCTGATTCCGGTGATTTTGGAAAGTCACTGGTTAGGGAACTTACCGGCGGCGGCTATTTCAATTTTAAAAGCTTTGTAAATGAGGAAGGCGCAAGAACTGCTGTACTTGAGGGTGAATGCCAGATGGCGGTAATTATACCCGACAGCTCAACGGAAAGACTATACCGCCTGCTGAACAGATCAACTATTGATTCAATAAAGGCAGTCATCTCAAAACCTGAGATCATCACCGGAGTAGTTTTTCTCTATGATCCTGCAGTTCAGAAGATTTTCAGGGATGCAGTGCAGATGCCTGTGAATTCGGTTATTCAGCTTACTGCGGTAAAGGTGCTGATGACAAAATATACCGAGGAAGTAAATATAAGTGTCAGAAAGCATTCAAATGATTTTTCGGCCCGGCTGATTGCAAAAGACTTTTTTAGCGGCATACCTGAATTTCCTTACAGGAATGAAGTTATACGGCGATTCAGGGATGAACTCAAAACCAGGATGAAGGATGGCAGTGAAATTACTATGCCCCTGAGCCCGGCATTTAACTCGGCACTCGTCGTTGTTGAGGAGAAGGCTGTGCGCAAAAAGAATATGGAATTCAGGCCGGGAGTGCTTCAGAATAATGTTCCTGCCTTTACTTTATTTGCTATGTTTTTTATAGTGATACCACTTGCCGGGAGCATTATAAATGAAAAAAACCATGGAACCTTCACCCGGTTAAGGACCCTCCCGGTTTCATATTTTCAGGTTGTTGCTTCAAAGATCACCGTCTTCCTGGCAGTCTGCATCCTCCAGTTCGTTTTCCTGATGGCTGTAGGTAAATATATTATGCCGCTGCTTGGCGAGCAATCAACACTTGACCTGAAAGTTAATTTTCCTGCCATGCTCGGGGCGCTTCTGGGAAGCAGTCTCGCTGCCATAGGCTTTGGCTTCATGGTAGGTGCATTTTCCAGCACACACGGACAGGCTTCAACTTTCGGATCGGTGATGGTGGTTATCCTGGCCCTGCTGGGCGGTATTTTTGTACCCGTTCACATGCTTCCGGATGTTATAAAAAAAATCAGCATGATTTCACCTCTGCGATGGGGTACCGACGCATTTGTAGATGTATTTGTCAGGTCACAGGGAATATCCGGTATTCTGACTGAACTTGCCCTTCTTACAGGCTTTTTTATTATATCTATATTACTGACAATCAGGGTATTTAAAAAACATTAGGTTCGTATCCTGATTTTTTTCATTCTATGGATATTAAAAGATATTGAATTATTCTATTTTTATCCCCGAATCAAATTCTTATGAAGGAAAAAGATCTTATTGTTGATTGCCCATATCACCAGGTAGTTCTTTATGCTGAAAAGGATGATGGGACATATGGACCTCTTCAGACGGGTTCATATATGGCCGGGACTAACATCTCGGAACATTTCAGGATGGCTGGTAACCTGAACAGGTCACTTGCCGATCAGTTAAAATCCGGTGCCTTCAGCCCTATTTACTTTTATATGATAGCTGAAGGGCTCAATGCAGATGAACTTGCCGGAAGAACAGGGATAGCTAAATTCAGGGTAAATAAACACCTGACTCTGAAAGGATTCGGGAAAATGAAGATTTCTACTCTTAAACGCTATAGTGATGTATTTAACATTCCTGTTGCAAATTTTTTCCAGGTTATTTCCACGATCCAGGACAGAAACTGGGATATTGGATACCAGGGTGATGTGGATGATACAAAGGTTGGATCCATCTCGCAAAAAAAGACAAAAAATCCATTTGTAATTGAAACAGAAGTAATTAAAAGTACCAGATGAGTCAGATACCGTTTCGCCATTTTATGGCTGCCCACTGTGAAACCGGCACAGTCACCGCTCTTCTAAACCATCATGGCCTGGATATTTCTGAACCAATGGTTTTTGGTATTTCCAGCGGAATATTTTTTGCATACCTGAAGACCCCTGTGATGGATTTCCCTATGTTTGTTGTGAGGAGCTCACCCGGACAGGTAAGAACAAAGTTTGCAGAGAGGACTGGAGTAAAATTCGAATCAAAAAAATACAGGAATCCTGAGAAAGCCGAAAGAGAGCTTAATGAGCTTCTTGACAGGAATCAGCCTGTTGCCGTTCAGGTCGACTTTTTCTATATGAATTATTTCCCTGCATGGCAGAGGGTTCACATAAATGTTCATTTTGTTACAGTTATTGGCCGCGAAGGAGACAAATATTTCATCAGCGACAGCTATCACCCCACAATTGCCGAAATAGACCGTGAGACACTTACAAATGCACGTTTTGCGGGAGGATCAATGGCTCCGAAAGGTTTTATGTTTTATCCGGTGAATGTGCCTTCTGATATTGATCTTGTAAAAGCTATCAGGTCAGGAATAAAGGGAGCTTCTTACAATATGCTCAGGATGCCTCTTCCGTTTCTTGGAGTGAAGGGAATACGAAGGTTTGCTGACAGAATTGTCGACTGGCCAAAATATGCAAGGGATGAAGATTACCTGGCTGACAAAATATTCAGGATCACTATTTTACTTGAAGACCAGGGAACAGGCGGCGGCGGATTCAGATTTCTTTATGCTTCATTTCTCCAGGATGCCGCTAAAATTCTTAATAATCCGAACCTCCTGGAAAAATCAAAGGAGATGATGAAAATAGGTGATGGCTGGAGAGAAGTTTCACTTGCTGCAGCAAAAATTGCCAAGTCAAGGGATTTCAGCAGGGAAAGACTTAAGGAGATAGGCGATCTCTTAAGGGAAAGGGCAAATTCCGAGGAATCATTCTTTATCAGTCTGGGAAAAGAGATGTCGAATCATAAATAATTTATTCCTGATTCTTTTAATAGCATCAGAAAAACCAGCCTGGCCATCATGGAAGTAAGCAGTAATTAATTCGTTAAACTGTTCATCCATAAATTGTTTATATACAGCATCTTAAATCCCGAGTGGAAAAAGCAAAACACAAACCATTTGGCAATTTATTAATGGGGATCAGATTTTCCTCATTGCTGAAGCTTATTATCAAAAATGGGATCAGCCTGAAACCTGTTTATATCCTGAGGTTCTTTGCCCTCCTGCCCACATCACTGATCTCAGAACTATTCATGATCATTGAAATCATTAAATACAGGAGGAAGGCTGATCAGACTGTCATTGAGAAACCGCCTGTTTTTATAATAGGACACTGGAGATCAGGAACAACTTTCCTCCACCAGCTTGTATTTCTCGACAAACAATTCACAGCCCCCACATTTGTACAAACTGTGATCCCTGAACATTTTATCTTCAGTACGAAATACTGGGTTCCTGTTCTTGAAAAAATGGTTCCGAAGAAGCGACCTATGGATGATGTTGAAATGAAACCCGAGGTTCCGATGGAAGATGAATGGGCGCTTTTTAAGCTGGGAGCACCAACTCCTTTCAGAAAAATATTTTTTCCTTCACGGAAATTCCGTTTCTATGGAGGTACAGGAGAATACATCCCCGAGGGCAAGGACCTTGTTAAATGGAAGAAGATTTTTCTACGGTTCCTGAAAAAGATCACATTCCTTACCAAAAAACGGATCATCCTCAAGAATCCTTTTCATACCCCGCGTATTGCCATACTGGCTGAAATGTTCCCAGGGGCAAAATTCATACATATCGTACGTCATCCCTATAAAATAGTTCCATCCACAATAAACATGTGGAACATTGTGTCAGGAGAAAATGCTTTTAAAAGCGGATGGGTAGCACCTACAGTCGGGGAGACTGCCAATGTAATAAACGACTTCTGGGAAAGTGTAGAAGAGAATAGAAAGACACTGTCAGAGCTTTGTTTTACTGAAGTAAGATATGAAGACCTCGAGAAGGACCCTGTCGGAGAGATTAAAAGAATGTACAAAGATTTAGGGCTTATATTTACTTCAGATTTTAAAAATGAGATTACCATGTTCATGGCGGCAAAGAAAAATTACAAAAAGAATTCTTTCAATCTTTCACAGGAGGAAATGGGAATAATAACTGAGAAACTAAGAAATTATATTCTTAGATATAGATATTAAAATCTGTAAAAAGTTAATTTTGATATAAAAAGGAAGGGAAAGTTGGTTCTATCAGGATTCAGAAATTTATTAATGTAAGAAATCTTTAATGTTTAATTATTTTAAAACCGCTAAAATGAAAACTAAAGTTTTTTTCGTTTCTCTTGTTGCATTAATGCTTGGGCTTTCCACTGCTTATTCACAAGGATTTAAAACACCGGCAGAGGGTAAGGCAGTTATTTACTTTTGTCGGATCACAATGTATGGTGGTCCAACATCTTTTGAGTTCTTTCATAACGATAAGTATATCGGTGTGTTCAATATGAAGAATTATATGCGTTATGAATTAGACCCGGGAGAACAACTTTTATGGGCTTCCTCTGAGAATAAAGAATTTCTTACTGCAGATCTAAAAGCAGGAGGATCCTATATTGTTATGGTGGATGTGGTTATGGGAGGTATGAAAGCGCATGTCGGATTTAGTCCGATTTCAGCTACCGATGATCGTTTTGAAAAGGCTAGTGAATTAATTCGTAAGCAACCTCCAGTTGTTACTCCACAGAAGAAAATAGATGAGATGAATAAAAAGTTGGCAAAATTCATCCCCAATATGCTGGAAAAATATAATAACGTATGGAAAGCAGAAAAGAACTTCAAACATATCACTCCTGATATGGCAATTCCTGAAGAAATGCTTAAATAACAATCATTTAACTTATAAGAGAGGCTATCTCAAATCGTGAAATAGCCTCTTTTTTATTGGTTTTGTTTATCCCCCTTTTAGAGATTATGCTCAAATACCCAATTTTCAGTACCCAAATCTATTTATGCAACTTTCTCTTAGCTCAGCTATTGTTTTAGCAAGAATAATACCGGCACAGTATACCAAACCTGGACAGCAACACCGCTCTGCCTGCCAGGTTTAAAATCCGGAATGGTTCCGACGACACGTATTGCCTCTTTGTCGAGCAACGGGTCAACACCCTTAAGCAAAATTATATCACCCACTGAACCATCTTCTGTAACCACAAACTTCAGGAATACACGTCCTTCTATGTTATTGGCAATTGCTTCAGCAGGGTAATGGATATTTTTCCCGATATATTCGAGCAGTGCCACATCGCCACCAGGATAGGCAGGCGGTTCTTCAACAACAATAAATACCTGTTTTTCCTTTGGGACTAACTCAACAGGTGGCTCTATGTATGGAACTGTGTCGTCAGGATTACCATTTACAGCAGTTGAAATGAGAACCTCATTTATGGGGATAAGATTAAAATCCTTAACTGCAGTATCCTCAACCACAATTGGTTTCACATTCTGGGGAGCTTTTACCAGTTCACTTGGTGGCTTTATCTCCGGAGGCATGACTTTTAGCGGATTTAAAATCTCCGGTTGAATGAGTACTATTCTATCTGTGCCTGTCTCACCTGTGGCAGTATTATCATTAAGCGATATTAAAACAAGGATCAGGGTAAAAAATGCCACGGTGCTCAGGACAGAAAAACTGGTAATGTTTTTGTAGCTTTTCCGGAGAACGAATGCTCCGTATTCTTTGTTTCGGTTCTCGAAGATGATCTCATCAAACTTCGGGATCTTTTTTTCATTCCTCTTCATCATAGTAGTTTTTAGTTGTTTAACATTCACAGGACAACCGCATTCAACTATGTAATCCAAGAGGTTTCTTGTTATTTAATTAACAGCAAAAAGAATGCCACTCCCATGTAATGAGGGTGGCATTATGCGATGAAAAAAGAGAATTCTTTATTCTCTATTTATAAGTTCTGGTCATTGAGGAGGGAACAACTATAACAAAATCGGCCATGCCATTACCCTCTTCACCCATTTTATCAATATCATCCTGGAGGATAGTGGTTATGGTAACAATTTTCAATCCCGGTGTATACCTGTTAAGATACCATATGATCCCCAGATGCCTGTCGGAATGGTAGCTCCCGTTATAATGAATAAGAGTCTGACCGGACTGAAGGTAATTTGATATTGATTTTGCCATGGTAGCATCTTTTATAGCCTGGGCTTTCGGGAGATTTTCAGAAGCATGTCCCATTGCACCACCGCCCATAGAGAGCATATCCTTGTAACAGGGAAGTTCGGGATCATACTCAATCGGGAGAGGAGCAATAAATTTCTTTGCTTCAGCGGTAAGCTTTTCGAGAGCTTCAAATCCGCCAGAAGCTACCATGGATGCATAGTGCCTGGGAATGTTGGAAGCGACGAATTTAAGCCCATTTTCTTTTGCAAAGCTGAGAAGCGGTTTATAGTCGGTGGCATAATTATTCCATTTTCTTACCTCGCTTTCAAAGGAACTCTCTTTGATAAGGCCGGCAAAATATTCATCTATAATAAGCTGATTGTCTGTTTCAAACATCTCTGCAGCAAGCAGCAGGTTTTTGCCCTTTTCCCTGAAGAGACCTTTCGTGACTTCCAGTTCCAGCCAATGCGATACAGGATTATCATGCAATTCACCAAAGAATACCACATCAGCTTTAAGGGCAGCTTTCAGCATATCGCCATAATCAGCTTTTTTCCCATCACCGGTAAATACTTTATAGGCAGGCAGATCCTGGGCATATAAGCTTATTGCCAGGGATGAGAAGATTATTAAAAAGGATGTCTTGATTTTCATATCTGGTATTTTTTCAACGCAAAGAAAGACAAATTTCTTATTGTACAATACGACACTGTTCAATAAACAGAAGAAGGCCGTCCGCGAGGACAGCCTTCCCATAGCCTCATAATGCCAATCTCTGAATTTATTTCAGACCAAACCTGTAACTGAACTTCACGAGGAATACATTATGAGGTATATTGTTGTCCCTGGCAAAAAGATCGCCAAGGTCATTAAAGACATCCATCTTTCCGGAATCGTTATAGAAGTTCCTCGACTGGCTCCAGACAAGATAAACAGACGAACCGGGATTATATTCCCATCTTACTACAAGGTTTGAAAGGAAAAACTGGTAATTGAAATTCCTGTTTGCAAAAGAATAATCAATATTACCGTTGTTATCTTCATCAATATAATACCTGTTATCTGACGGTGAATATTCCTGCTGTGCAGGAGTGAACTGCCAGTACCTGTCGGACTGACTCTCTGCCAGCGGGTCAGTGATCATTTTATGGTTGTAATATTTCCCGGAAGCAACATAAGGCTGGCCCCAGTACTGAAGGGTAAGATCAGGAGTGAGGTTGAAATTGATCCTTATTGAAGCGCTGATAGTTCTCCTGTCAATTGATGCGAAAATGTACCTGTCATAAGAGCCATACTCAGTCATGGTAACATACTGCAGATCGCTTGTCGATTTGCTGAACTCAGGGCTAAGGCTTATTGACAGGTAATTGGTAGGCTTATAATTGAGGCTGACTTCAGTATATAAATTGTTATAGCTGTTTTCAAAACCTACCGAACCGTTAATATAGTATTCCAGCACCAGCTTCTTCCTGTAGTCGGTATTGAAACCCACCCTTCCGCTGAAGCTTGCAGGATACTTCATCATTGGCCCCCCGCGTAGCAGGTCAGTAGACAGGGATGAGAAGCTCAGGTTACCTCCTGTCCAGGCACTCCAGTAATTTTTAAATCCCATGTTTGCGTTCCATTCAATACCCTTTCCGGTTATATCGCCGCCAAAATTATTTTCAAGGTAGATATCTCCATTTATATTCCATTGTCTGTAGATACCTTTAGGATCCCACACATTATAGCCTGCCCATAATACTGAGAGAATCTGGTCTGCCTGCTGCATATACCCGAGATCGTTTGTTTCGAAACCTGGTGTTTTCCATTTTATACATCCCAGGATATTCAGGTGGCCATTAAGTTTCATAACCTGTAATCTTCCTCCTGATCCGAAAAGTGATGTCCGGTTTGGATCAAATTCAACATAGTCGTTATCAGGTCTCTGGTAATACCGTGCAGATGATAATTGTGTCCGGGCGATAGCATCCTTTGAACCGTTAACAAGGCTGAAGGCTGTGTTGAGATTGAACGACCAGCTTTTTTCCTTGAAATACTGTGTAAAATCGATACCTCCGGTATAAGCCGATTTATGCAGATAATCACCCATCCTGGCATCGATATCTGATTTCCACAGACTGGCATCAAGATCCCTGTTTGTACTGGTAAAGATCCCCCCAAGAATTGTGTTGCCATCCTTGAAGTCACGCTGAACCCTGCCTAAGAAGAAGTTTGTCATCGGCTCTACCAGTTCAGTGATCCTTCCCCCGGTGGTGTCAATAGTTGCCACTTCTCCTGCTGTTACTGCTTCTACAAATCCAAGTGAAAGTCCATTCTTTGTTTTTCCTGTCAATTTGGCTGCCCCGAGAATCGTTGTTGCTGTTGGTACATCGGCATACCAACCATTCTGCAGATCGGGATACCCGACCGGTTGACGCCCTATCCTTCTCGAGTAGAACAGGTTGTCGTTACCCTGGTTACCATCTCCCAGTCCGATGTTAAAATTTGTGATGTTGTTTCCCTCGATGAAAAAAGGTCTTTTTTCAGAGAAATATGTCTCATAAGCTGTAAGGTTTACCTCGGAAGGGTCTGCCTCCACCTGTCCGAAATCAGGGTTTATGGTCAGGTCCATTGTCATGTTGTTGGTGACACCTATTTTTGCATCGAGACCGCCATTAAGTCCATACCTTCTTCCCTTGCTCAGGAAAGAAAACGGATTACCTTCTTCTTTCTTAAAGGTCTCAAGCTTGGCCACTCCATAAGGTGTAATATCAAATATCTTCCGTGGTTTTATCCCGTCGATACCCGACATTTCACCGAATAAATGAACCAGCCCGGGAGCATCTCTTGGGATATGCTGCCAGAAATCTGTTTCATTTCTCCTGTAAATAATCCTGGCCACTTCGAGGCCCCACACTTCTCCTGAATTCTTGTCAAATCTTACCTGACTGAACGGGATCTTCATCTCAGCTACCCATCCCTCTTTATTTAATGAAGTCTTAACCCACCAGTTGGGATCCCACGATTCGTCTTCATTCTGTCCATCTTCGGTAAACATCATGTCGTATTTTACGCCGGAAGATGCAACTCCGAATAAAAACGCTGTTCTCAGATCATGAAAGCTGTCAAAAATCACACCCGCAAGGTCACCATCAGCATTATCGCGCCTGGTAAGACGGTTTACGATACTATCCGGATCTGTATCGAAATTTTTAATGCCCACGTAAAGATTGTCATCGTCAAAAAGAATGGTGAATTCCGTTCTCTGAGAAGGTTTCTGCCCGTTAAATGGCTGATTCTGTGTGAAATCGTCGATCCATGCCCCTGCTGTCCAGACAGGTTCGTCAAGAGTTCCGTTTATTACCGGCGGCTCGGTGATCCTGGTCGCCTTATACCTCTTTTTTTCAAGGGTCTGTCCAAAGGCTGATGTGAGAATAGCAGTCAGGATCATTAATAACAAAAGAATTCTTTTCATGTAAAGTGTCAGTTATGGTTGGTTTCAGGTTAAAGACGGACAAATAGCAGATTTGATGCAGACATGAATTTATTTAGAATAAATTTAAACTAACATGTTCTTTTTAAGAACTATTAACTTATAAAGACACCTTCAGGGCATTTGTACCCTACGGAGATGACATCAGATTTGTAAAATAGTTATCTTAGCTCAAAATCAATAAATGATCATGAAACACAGATATTTTATCTCAGCGTGTGCGGCAGCACTTATAATATTTCTCATTTCTCCCGGCATTGTAAATGCACAGGCGGCTTCACCGCTTCAGGGTAAAAAGATCCTGTATGTCTGGGGTGGCTGGATGGGCCACGAACCTGACAAATGCCGTGATATATTCGTTCCCTGGCTGGAATCAGAGGGTGCCATTGTCACTGTTACTAATACCCTGGATTCTTATACCACCTTCAACCTTAAAAAAGACTTTGACCTTATAATACAGGCCTGGACAATGGGGACCATCACAGGTCCGCAGGAGAGGGCACTTGAAGATGCTGTTAAGAGCGGTGTCGGTATTGCAGGATGGCATGGCGGACTAGGCGATTCGTTCAGGAATAATACCGAATACCAGTTTATGGTCGGCGGACAATGGGTGGCACACCCGGGAGGCGTGATAGATTATACTGTAAACATTACAGATAAGAAAGATCCTGTTACAAAAGGTTTGACAGACTTCGCCATGCATTCTGAGCAGTATTATGTTCAGCTTGATCCGAATGTCAAAGTTCTTGCCACAACAACATTCGGCGATAAAAACTCAGACTGGATAGGAGGAAACGTGGTTCCGATTGCCTGGAAAAAGGTATATGGGAAAGGAAGGGTTTTCTATTCATCTCTCGGACATGTAGCTTCAGACTTCAATGTACCTCAGGTACTTGAAATACAGAAGAGAGGTATCAGGTGGGCTGTTATGAGCAAGTATGAACCTATGGAGGAGTGGAAACAACCGGTATACAAAACCGGCAGGAAAAAATAAGCTTTACGGGATCCTTTCCCGGACAGGATTTACAGGGTATATACTTAATCGTACAACTTTATAAATTCATAAGTATTTCCTGTACTGTCGAGAAATTTCAGAAAATCAGTCCCGGAGATCACAAGAGTGGCTCTGTTATCATTGGGATGAAACGCAAGCCTGTCACACTCCCTGAGCGTCTCATCGATAAAGAGGTGTACATTCCTGGTTTTGTCATTTATCAACCCGAATGGCGATACTGATCCTGGCTCAACACCCAGGTGTTCCATAAGCCTTCTGTCGGATGCGAACGTAAGCTTGCCCTGCCGCAGCCTCTTTTCAAGATCATGGATATCCAGCTGCCGGAGATGCTCAAGAATGACAAGGTAATGCTTGTTCCCCTTATGGTTACGGAAGAAGATGTTCTTACACCTTCCGGAATTATAATCTTTCCAGTGCAGGATGGCATCATTTATAGTGGCAACCGGGGGGTGCTCATGATACTCATACGGAATTGCCAGGTTATCAAGTACGAAATAGAGCTCTTTTTGACCCCTCATTGCAAAGTGGCTGGTTTTTCAACATAATCAAATTCCATATCCACCAGGATCGAAAAATCCACACCGGCTTCCCTGGCATCTGTGTCTTCTGTTTCGTGGACCCATTTTACAACCAAAGGGATATTCTTTTCTTTCAGGCGCTTAAGCTCAGAAAGGATATCAAAAAGAAATTTGGCCGAAGAGGAATTGAAATAGGAAAGATCTATCACCATAATTAGAGGAGCATCCTGATTGAAATGCTTTATAGCTCCTTCAAAAATATCATCAACAAATATTTTAATCCATTCTATGACAGGATAATATAATGCCCTGACATCTTCAGGAGATGAAATTCCCTTTATGTTGAAAATACTTTCATCTGGAGAAAGGAGAATTTCAGGAGTTATCTTTGTTGGCGCTATATAAAGCTTCTGCATAACACTAATTTTTGCAAAATTGCACCATAATTTATTAATACCCAAAAAAATAATTCAGAACAAATTCTCGCTTTCCGGGTCCGGATTATAACCTGTATCTTCTGAAAGATCTTTTCCTTTAGAGGCGTCAACAGCCATCCTGTCACACAATTCATTTTCAGGATCATTATTATGGCCTTTTATCCATACGAATTTCACATTATGCCTCCTGTAGGTTTTCAGAAACCTCATCCACAGGTCGGGGTTCTTCTTTTTTTTGAACGATTTTGCTTCCCACTGGAAAACCCAACCTTTCTCCACAGCATCAGCGACATATTTTGAATCGGTATATATTGTGACTATGCTGCCCTCTTTTTTCAGAGCCTCAAGACCTGTTATAACTGCAAGAAGTTCCATCCTGTTGTTGGTGGTGAGCCTGAAACCTTCCGATTTCTCAAGCCTGTGCTTCCCTGATTTTAAGACAACACCATAGCCTCCCGGGCCCGGGTTACCGCTAGAAGCTCCGTCGGTATAAATTGTGATCTCACTTGACATGCGGCAGCACAATCCCTGTATTCGTGAGGAAAAGCTTGATGGCTATCGAAAGAAGTATTACCCCAAATACCTTCTTGAGTATCTGTAATCCACCCTGTCCAAGGAATTTCTCGAAGTATGTTGTAAGCCTGAGAACATAGTAAACAACAAGCATGTTAAGTAAGAGGGCAATGAAGATATTTATGGTCTTGTATTCCGCCTTCAGCGAAAGAATGGTGGTTATGGATCCTGCACCGGCGATCAGTGGGAATGCTATAGGAAATATTGCCCCGCTGCCATGAGCATCCTGGTGGAAGATCTCGATCCCCAGGATCATCTCCATTGCAATCATGAAAATGATAAAAGACCCTGCAATGGCGAAAGATGAAACATCGATCCCGAATACACCAAGCAAAGGTGTGCCGATGAAGAGGAATGAAAGGAAGATCAGGAGAGATGTTAATGTGACTTTTACTGAATGGATCTTTACACCTTTCGATTTGATATCAATAATTATAGGTATAGACCCGGGAATATCAATGATTGCAAAGAGTACCATGAAAGCTGCAAGTATCTCTTTGAGGCTGATTTCCATAAACTATTATTTTAATGCAAATATAATGAAATTCATGTACTCACCCTGACCATGGAACGGACATGATTATAACAAAGTCTGAACAGGGGTTATAAAAAAATTCCCCTTCTTTCCGTAATCAGTAGGATAGAAGGGGAATTATAAGGGATGGATATGGTATAGCTTATTCGGCTATAGTCATTTCATCAACAAGATGTTTGGCGCCTGAATAGACATCCATGAGCCAGAGAACGTACCTTATATCAACAACGATGGTACGCTGCAATTCAGGTTCGTAATATACATCTCCGCTCATTGCTTCCCAGTTTCCGTCGAAAGCTAGGCCAATAAGATGACCATTGGCGTTCATTACCGGGCTGCCGGAGTTGCCGCCTGTGATATCATTTGTAGTCAGGAAGCACACAGGCATATAACCTTTCGGCGATGCATATCTTCCGAATTCTTTCCTGGCATTGAGGTCGATAAGTCTCTGGGGAACATCAAACTCATAGTCGCCTGGCTTGTATTTATCAACAACACCCTGGAGGGTTGTATAATATTTATAAGTAACGGCATCTTTAGGATCATAATCCTGGATGGTCCCGTATGAAAGACGCATGGTTGAGTTGGCATCCGGATAAAGTGTTTTTTCCGGGGTCATTTCCCTGAGTGCTGCAACCCAGAGCCTTTGTCCTGTAACAAGGTCAGCATCAAATTTACTGCGTTCTGCTGAAACAGTCTGCCCTACCTTATTAATAGAGTTGGTCACCAGCAGAACAGGGTCGTTCTCAAGAACCTTCAGGTTGGGTTTATCGAGGAATGCATTCAGCTTTGCCTCGGTTGCAAATATTGATTTGGCAAACATATTGTCGACAAATTTGTCGATGTCGCCCTTGAATTTCTTGTCGACGATTGTTGTGTAGAAGTCGGGATGGAATTTAACATTTACATCAGCCCTGTATAGTTTCATCATGGCCTTTGTCGATTTCAGGTCGGTGGGGGAGCTGTAATCCTTATAAAGTTCACCGGCACTCTCTTTAATCCTCTTTGTCATATCGGCAATTTTCCCTGCATCGCCTGATTTCAGAGCAGTGAGAAGCCCGTTGCCCAGCTGGCTGAAACCAAGTATCTCGCAACCCTGGTTGCATTCGCTCAGATACTGAAGGGCATTCTGGAATTCGGCTCTTCCATCAATTGATTTCTTTATAAGATTCAGAGCTTCTCCATATTTTGCCTTGCGGTCGTTATTGGCATTCACCCATGTGTTGAACTGATTCTCGATAGCCTGTTTCTTGGCAATTACATTAAGATTCTTGAGCTGGTTGTTCTGACCTATTGAATACTTCCAGTAGTTTGATGATCCTGAATATTTTGAAGCATACTGGATATTGATTTTCTGATCGGCCATCATGTCGGCCATCCAGATATCCTGCTTGATGCCGCGGATCTTGATCCTGTTCGGGTTGGTGATATTCAGGATCTCATTCACTTCATAGGAAGTATAATATCTCTGTGTCCTGCCGGGATAACCAAGAATCATTGCATAGTCGCCCTTGTTGAGATCTTTAAGGGATACGGAAAGCCAGTATTTCGGTTTGAGAGGAATATTGTCCTTTGAATAGGCAGCAGGTTTGCCGTCAGGGCCGGAATAAACGCGGAAAACGCTGAAGTCGCCGGTATGACGGGGCCATTCCCAGTTATCAGTGTCGAAACCAAACTTGCCAATCGAAGAGGGAGGTGCCCCAACAAGTCTTACGTCATTATATCTTTCATAAACAAGAAGATAGAAATCATTTCCGCCATAGTAGGCTTGAACCTGTGTCCTGTAATTATTGCCTTCCCTTGCTTTTGATTCGATAGCCGCCCTTGCAGTACTTATGGCCTGGCTTCTTTCGCTTTCAGACATTCCCTGTTTTACATTGGCAAGCACCTGGCTTGTAACATCCTCTATCCTGATTAGGAAAGTAACTGAGAGTCCCGGGTTTGGAAGCTCTTCTTCCTTGGTCATAGCCCAGAAGCCATCCTTCAGATAATCATGCTCAACGGTGCTGTGCTGCTGTATAGATCCGTATCCGCAGTGGTGGTTTGTGAGGATAAGTCCCTGCGATGAAACGATCTCACCGGTACATCCACCTCCAAATATTACAATAGCATCCTTGAGGCATGCCTTGTTAATGCTGTAAATATCCTCGGCTGATAATTTCAGTCCGAGCTCAGTCATCTTGCCTACATTTAGCTTGTCGATCAGCGGCAAAAGCCACATGCCTTCGTCTGCTTTCAGCTTAAATCCGGCACTGATAATAATGATGATCAGAATACTTAGAACTTTTTTCATGTCGTATAGTTATTTAGATTCATTTTAAGTAAAGGGCAAATATAGCTTTTAAATTCAATTAAGGATATGTCAGAAATCAATTGATATCTGTGTTTCATAAAGCGAGAAAGACTTCCTGTGAAAACTTGTTATTCCAAACTCCTTAATTGCTTTCCGGTGTGATTCTGTTCCATAGCCTTTATTCTTATCCCAGCCATATGAGGGATACTCTTTGTGAAGGTCGTTCATAAAGTCGTCGCGGAAAGTCTTTGCAAGGACCGAAGCTGCCGCAATTGAGAAGTAAAGGCCGTCGCCTTTAATTATGGTTTTATGTTTTATGCCGCTGTACGGAAAGAACCTGTTGCCATCGATAAGCAGGAACTCTGGTTTTCGCGACAGTCCATCAATAGCCAGGTGCATTGCCTTGATTGAGGCTCTCAGGATATTGATCTGGTCTATCTCTTCGCTGCTCACAAAAGCCACATTCCAGGCAATTGCTTTTTCGATTATTTCTTCCCTGAGGGCATAGCGTTGCTTAGCAGTAAGCTTTTTCGAATCATTAAGTATTGCGTGTCTGAAATTTTTAGGAAGGATCACTGCTGCCGCAGTCACGGGACCGGCCAGACATCCCCTCCCTGCTTCATCGCATCCGGCTTCTGTAAGGTTATGATATAGATATGGCTTTAACATGCTGATTATAAGCAAATATACCTAAATTGTTAAAAGCTTCAGGTTAAAATCTTACCAATCAATAGCAAAAAATTGATAATAGCACGATGAGTTTTAAAGAAGTTTTTAACACATTTATCAACAAAAACATTTGTTTTGTCAAAATTTTGTATATTTTTGGACACTCTGTAACATACTTGTTTAATGTTAAAAGGGCTCAGGATAATATTATTAAGTGTTCCTGTTCTGTGGACGAATCTGCTGTCTCAGGAGATTTCCCAGCAGGTACTTGTTCCTATGGCCGGCCTTGTAACGACTTCAAAGAATGTTACTGTATCACAGACAATAGGAGAATCGATGATCGCAACTACCGGAGACTCTTATTACCTGATAACACAGGGCTTTCAGCAAAATACAGTAAAGATATACAGGGAAATTATTAATGATTTTAAGGTAGCCGTCTATCCTAATCCTGCTACTGATTATTTAACAATAGAAATAATAGGGCAGAAAGCCAATACCTTCAGGATTGAAATCATGGATCTTACCGGCAGGACACATATCTCTGCTATTAAAACCTTCGGCAATGACTACTGGTATAACGAACCCTGGAATATAAGGGAATTGGTCAGCGGTTTCTATATTGTCAGGGTTATGAGCACCAATGGACTGATAAACAGAGCCTTCAGAATACAAAAAATTTAATTTAAGATGATGACCTCCAGACTTATTAAATCATGTTTTGTGTTGATAGTTCTTCTGGCAACCGGGATGAATGCCGTTGCACAGAATAACGTACCCCTGGGAATAAATTACCAGGCTGTGGCCAGAAATAGCGCCGGGAATGAATTAAAAAGCACTCCTATCGAGGTCAGGTTTTCTATTATGTCAGGTAGCCAGGATGGAATTCCTGTCTTCCAGGAAACACATTATAATATAAGGACCAACCCCTACGGCGTGTTCAATGTTGTTATCGGAACCGGCGTACCATCAGGCGATTCCAAGAGCAAGAGCCTCTCTGAAATAGACTGGGATGAGGCAAACCACTATCTTAAAGTGGAAGTCCGCTTCGATAATGATGAACAGTTCAGCTATATGGGTACAATGCAGTTCTTTGCCGTCCCATATGCACTCTATGCCCAGAAATCCCTTGAACCCGGTCCTGCTGGACCAAAAGGCGACCAGGGAGAAAAAGGAGCTCCGGGTGATCCGGCTTCCGACGACCAGACATTATCAGTAGTAAATGTTGACGGATCTGACTACCTGGCAATATCCGGCGGTAACCAGGTTAAGGTTTCTGCAATTGAAAAAGACGGCGATCCTGCCAATGAGATCCAGGACCTTATATATAACAGCACTACTAGGCAGCTTCAGCTGACTAAAAGCGCCCTGGCATCAATTGACCTCTCAGAACTCAAAAATGATGCCGACGCCGATGCCACCAACGAAATCCAGGATCTGACCCTTACAGGCGATGTACTTTCAATTTCAAAGCTTACAGGTGCAAAACAGGTAAACCTTGGAGTATACCGCGATAATACTGACAGCCAGCATCTGACATATAATGAATCTGATAATTCCCTTTCTATAAGCGGGGGGAATAGTGCAACATTAGGAACACTGACTGCCTTCAGGGCAAAAAAGACAACCGCAACATCTGCTGCCATGCCTCTGTCAAATGTCGATTTCATACCGGATAATGTTGAATATAACGATGGCACAGGATTAAATATTAATACCGGAGAATTCACTGGTACATTTACAGGTATCTATTCTTTTGATATTAAATATATCGCTGCAGGCAATGGTAAAACAGTTATGCTGTATAAAAACGGTAACCTTTATGAGACTCTGGCTGAAGGACTCTCAACAGGATCTACTATTTTTAGAACCATGACTATAAAGCTTGTTGCCGGAGATAAAATTAAGATGGTTATAAATACAGGCACAGATACCAGTATCGGGACAGGCACCTTCTCAGGTTATAAGGTTTACTAAACCTGCATTACATATATCTATTCATTAAGTATTTTAAGGTAGTGTATCCACCGGGATCCGGCACTTTTCCCTTCCGCATATATGCCCCCGGTCATTCTGTTTATTGATGTTTATTCTTTCCAATTATTGACTACATTTGCCAAAATTTATTTTATGACCACCAGTGAGCAGATAAAAGACCTTGCAGGACGCCGTGACGCGTTAAGGAGGTATCTTTGACATTGACGGAAAGCTACTCGAAATTTCCGAAAAGGAACAACAGTCTCAACAACCTGCATTCTGGAACGATCCTAAGCAGGCTGAAGAACTCCTTAAAAATATTTCTTTACTAAAAAGCTGGACATCTGAATTCAGCCGTGTCAGCACTGCTGTCGACGATCTCTCTGTTATTTATGATTTTTTCAGGGAGGGCGAAGCTTCTGAGCAGGATCTTGATAACCAGTATAATACATGTCTTACACTTGTCGAAAACCTTGAGGTCCGTATTATGCTCCGCAAGGAAGAAGACCAGCTTGGCGCGATCCTGAAAATCAATTCCGGAGCCGGCGGAACTGAGTCAAATGACTGGGCCGCAATGTTAATGAGGATGTATTTAAGGTGGGCGGAAAGGAACAATTATAAAACCAGGGAACTCGATTTCCAGTCCGGCGATGAAGTAGGTGTCAAGTCAGTGACAATAGAAATCGACGGGGAACAGGCATACGGGTACCTTAAGAGTGAAAATGGCGTCCACCGGCTGGTAAGGATTTCACCCTTCAATGCCCAGGGCAAAAGGCAGACAACCTTTGCATCCGTCTTTATATCTCCGCTTGTCGATAATAATATTGAGATCGAGATAAATCCATCGGAGATAACCTGGGAAACATACCGGTCATCAGGCGCCGGCGGACAGAACGTGAATAAGGTCGAAACGGCAGTCAGGCTCAGGCATCATCCTTCAGGTCTTGTAATTGAAAATCAGGAGACCCGGTCGCAGCTTAATAATAAGGAGAATGCCATGAGGATACTTAAGTCGCAGTTGTATGAGCTGGAACTGAGAAAGAGAATGGATGAGCAGGCAAAAATTGAAGGCGAGAAGAAAAAAATAGAATGGGGCTCCCAGATCAGGTCATACGTGCTTCATCCATATAAAATGGTCAAAGATCTGCGCACAGGCCATGAAACGGGGAACGTACAGGCTGTCCTCGACGGCGACCTTAATGATTTCATTAAGTCGTACCTGATGGAATTTGCTGGTAAATGACACTGTAAGATCCTGATGTACAAATAAGTAAACGATTAAGTTTTAAAAGGAATAGAAAATATAGATGTCGGAAAAAGAAAAACTATTCGGGCAGTTTCCTCCGGTAAGCCCCAAAGAGTGGATGTCGAAAATTGCTGCTGACCTCAAATGTGAGGATCTTAACAGCAAGCTTATCTGGAAGACCAGGGAAGGATTCGAGGTGATGCCCTTTTATATGAAGGAAGACATACAGAACCTCAAGAATACCGATACCCGTCCCGGCCAGTTTCCATTTATCAGGGGAAACAAACCAGGCGGAAACAGCTGGCGCATTAGGCAGAACATTACCGTTACGGATTATAAAGCTGCCAACCAGAAAGCACATGAATTGCTTATGAGGGGCGTTGATTCTCTCGGGTTCATTTTAACCGATCCTTCAACAATAAACAGCCTGAATTTCGACCTTCTCCTGAACGATATTGTCCCTGAAGCCGTCGAGATCAATTTCTATTCCAATGGCATGGCAAAGGAAATTGTTTCCTTTTTTACGGAATACCTGAAAAGGAAAGGAACAGATCCTGCTCAGGTTTTAGGTGCTGTTGAAGCCGATCCGATAAGCAGGCTTATGCTGAACGGGACGCTTTGTGTACCTGTGACAGAAGGTTTCGATTACCTTGCTTCGCTGGTACAGCTTTCAATGCCTCTTCCCGCATTTCATGTTATTCACCTCAATGCCTCAAACTTTGGTAATGCCGGTTGTGATATTGTAAGGGAGCTTGCTTTCGGGATTTCTATGGGGGCCGAGTACCTTGCGAGGCTTGCACACAGAGGCATAAGCGCTGATACTGCAGCTTCGAAGATCCGTTTCTCATTCAGCACAGGTCCTGATTATTTCCCTGAAATAGCAAAATTGAGAGCCGCCAGGTTATTGTGGTCGGCAGTTGTGAACAGCTTTGCTCCCGGTAAAAAGGAGAATGCGGTAATGAATATCCATAGTGTCACCTGTGAATGGAACAAATCTGCCACCGACCAGTATATGAATATGCTGAGAACACAGACAGAGGCAATGTCGGCTATACTTGGGGGTGTTGATTCACTGACAGTGGAACCAAGCGACATTGTTTTCAGGACACCTGATGAATTCTCAGAAAGGATTGCAAGAAACCAGCAGCTTTTATTAAAGGAAGAATCATATTTCGATAAAGTAGCCGATCCGGGTGCAGGATCCTATTATGTTGAGAAACTCACATCCCTGATTGCCGGAAATGCCTGGAAAATATTTCTTGAGATCGAGGGGAATGGCGGATTCCTCGAATCACTGAAGAAGGGTCTTATCTACCAGAAAGTTAATGATTCTGCTGAAAAGTTACGTGAATCTGTAACAGGGAAGCTTGTTATATTCCCCGCGATTGAACAGGAGCTGATACTGGAAAAGGCCGCGAGGCCGGTATTCACACAGGAAGATCCTGAAAAACTGGTTAGTGATGAAACTTATTCAGCAAAAGGTGCCTCAGGCAGTTCGTGGATGACATCAGAACAAATAGAGGTAAAAGATGCATATACGAAAAATGATCTCTCAGGGATAGAACATCTTGATTATGCTGCAGGTATACCTCCCTTTCTGCGTGGACCATATTCCAGCATGTATGTTGTACAACCCTGGACAATAAGACAATATGCAGGTTTTTCAACGGCTGAAGATTCCAATGCGTTTTACAGGAGGAACCTTGCTGCTGGCCAGAAAGGTTTGTCAGTGGCTTTTGACCTGCCTACGCACAGAGGTTATGACTCAGATCATGAACGTGTTACAGGCGATGTGGGAAAAGCTGGTGTGGCTGTTGATTCTGTACTTGATATGAAGATACTGTTCGACCAGATACCCTTAAATAAGATGTCAGTATCCATGACCATGAACGGAGCAGTTCTTCCCATAATGGCTTTTTATATTGTCGCTGCACTGGAACAGGGAGCAAAGCTTGAGGAGCTTAACGGTACGATACAGAATGACATTCTCAAGGAATTCATGGTAAGGAACACATACATTTATCCTCCTGAATTCTCGATGAAGATCATTTCTGACATTTTCAGATATACTACTGCGAATATGCCGAAGTTCAATACGATCAGTATTTCGGGTTACCATATGCAGGAAGCAGGTGCAACATGCGATATTGAGCTGGCTTATACTCTTGCTGATGGTCTTGAATATCTGCGGACAGGCATAAAATCGGGACTGGATATAGACTCATTTGCACCACGTATATCATTTTTCTGGGCGATAGGAATGAACCACTTCATGGAGATTGCCAAGATGAGAGCTGCCCGTATGCTCTGGGCAAAACTTGTCAGTGGCTTCAACCCCAAAAATCCAAAATCCCTTGCCCTGAGAACTCATTGCCAGACATCAGGATGGAGTCTTACGGAGCAGGATCCTTTCAATAATGTAGGCAGGACCTGCATTGAAGCTATGGCTGCAGCCCTTGGACACACACAGAGTCTTCATACAAACGCTCTTGATGAGGCAATAGCGCTTCCTACTGATTTCTCTGCCGCGATAGCCCGTAACACACAGATCTATATTCAGAAAGAGACGCAGATATGCAGGGCAATTGATCCATGGGCCGGTTCTTATTATGTTGAATCGCTGACAAATGAAATTGCTCACAAAGCCTGGGGTCACATAATGGAGATTGAAAAGCTCGGGGGAATGGTAAAAGCCATTGAATCGGGGATACCGAAGATGAGGATCGAGGAAGCTGCAGCCCGTGCACAGGCAAAAATTGACTCTGGTATGCAGGTCATCGTCGGGACAAACAGGTACAGGCTGGAAAAGGAGAGTCCTCTTGAAACCCTCGAAGTTGACAATACTGCCGTAAGGGAGTCGCAGATTAAAAGACTCAGGCAGCTTCGTTCAGAAAGGAATGAATCAGAATGCCAGGCTGCCCTCGACGCCATAACAGAATGTGCCAGAACCGGTCAGGGCAACCTGCTTGAACTGGCTGTAGATGCTGCTGCAAAGAGAGCCAGTCTTGGAGAAATATCATATGCCTGTGAGAAGATCGCCGGAAGATATAAAGCTGTAATAAGAACTATGTCAGGTGTTTATTCATCAGAATACAGATCAGATAGTGATCTGGAGGAAGCAAGAGCACTTGTTGCCAGGTTTGCTTCAAAGGAAGGACGTCAGCCAAGGATAATGGTTGCGAAGATGGGCCAGGATGGTCATGACCGTGGCGCCAAAGTTGTATCAACGGGTTATGCCGATATAGGCTTTGATGTGGATATCGGACCCTTGTTCCAGACACCCGCGGAAGCCGCTAAACAGGCTGTTGAGAACGACGTCCATGTCCTCGGTATATCAAGCCTTGCCGCTGGCCATAAAACCCTTGTTCCCGAGGTAATCGAGGAGCTGAGAAAGCTTGGCAGGGAAGATATTCTTGTTATCGCCGGTGGTGTCATACCGCCACAGGATTACCAGTTCCTTTATGATGCAGGCGTTGCTGCAATATTCGGACCCGGAACATCAGTCGCAAAAGCAGCAAAGCAGATACTGGAAATCTTACTTCATACATTCGAATAAAATGTAAGCATTATGAAAAGGATCTATTTTGTACTTTTATTAGCTGTCATTCTTTTTTACGGATGCAGATCGAACAAACCTTTAACAGAAAACAGTACACAAATGGAAACCCCTGAAGCTGTATCTCCGATTGCCAATTACCACGATGCATCGACTTGGCTTCTGGGTTATTTTCAGCGCGACATGATGGTCAAGGCGCCTCATTGCCAGTGGTTTTTAACAGGGTATGATGAATATAAATTCAATGAGAGTGCTGTTAAGAAATTAACAGAGATGAATAAGGAGGAGCTTACTGTAAAAATCGTTATGGGATCGTGGTGTCCCGACAGCAGACGGGAGGTTCCCCGGTTCATGAAAGTGCTCGACAGCTGTAGCTTCCCTGCTTCCGGGATTACTTATATAGGAGTCGATGAAGATAAAATATCACCTGTGGGAGAGTACAGTAAGCTTAATATCCAGCGTGTGCCAACATTCATCTTTTACAAAAAAAATATCGAAGTCGGACGCATCATTGAGAATCCCGTCACGTCTTTAGAGCAGGATATGGTAGATATTCTTACAAGGGAATGAAAAATTAACAAAAAGTATTACAGACATGGAAGAAGCAAAGAACAGTTCAGGACAAAACCTCGGGATAGCAGCTCTTATAACAGCCATTATAACATTCGTGCTTGCTGTGATCCCTTGCGTGGGTTTGATTGCAATCATCCCTGGCATCATAGCCATCGTGCTTGCATCTGTAGGTCTGTCGCAGGCCCAGAGAGATAATTCACCGAGAGGTGTGATCCTTGCAGGTCTCATCATCGGCGTTGTGGCCTCATTGATATCCTTCTCCCAGTACTTTGTTGCTGGAAAATTCACCAAGGAATTTGAATCAGGAAAATGGTCAAATAAGGTTGAGGAGATTGTGAATGATGTCCAGGACAATGTCGTCAAGGATCTTGAAGATGCCAATATTTCAATAAAGGTCCAGGACGGGAATGAAAAGGTGGAAATAAATGTAAGTACCGACAAAAATAAAAAGGAAAAAACCCTGGAAGACCTGGAAAAGGGAAATACATCAGGAGATGACAGCCTTTCTGTCAAAAAATAGGCAGTTGATAAATTCAAAGGTAAGGCTGAACGAGCCTTACCTTTTTATAAATATATTCCTTGCCGGAGTAATCGTACTCGTTATGATATACTCCGGCATTTTTTCTCCCGAAAAGAACACCTATCCTGTTGTTTGTATTCATGAGAAACTTACGGGACAGCCATGCGTCTCATGCGGGTTATCACATAGCTTCTCACTCATCCTCAGGGGAAGAATAGATGAAGCCTATAGCTGGAATATATACGGGATGAGGATCTTTATCTTTTTTGCAGCCCAGCTGGTAATGAGAATATTATATTCATTTATTTATGTCAGGAATCCCGGTATACAGAAAAAACTTATCATCTTCGACATAACCGGATCATCAGTTATTTTCCTGATGGCTTTCATGCCATTTATGATCTGGATCTTCAGGTTTTGCTGACCAGGGCAGGATTTGTACTCCTGTTATTCCAGCCCGACGAGTATATCGTAAAGCAAATCACTCTCAAACCCCTTTGATAACCCGTATCTCAGGAGCTTGCCTTTCAGGTCGTACTGATTTTTTGCCCTGACACTTTTCCTGTGAACGATCAGCATATCTTCAAGTGCTTTTTTATAGAGGCCGGGATCAATTGAATTGACCGAAGAGGTTATAATATCACCGGGGATCTTCTTCATCCTGAGAGCTGCTTTGATCTTAATCCTTCCCCATTTATTGTACCTGAATTTATCTCTGACGAATGATGAAGCATACCGCTCCTCATTTATAAAGTTTTCACTGATCAGGATCTTAATGATCTTCTCTGAATCGTGTTCTTCAATGTTCCACGACCTTAATTTGGTTTTTATATCATCAATACAATGCTCACTCCTTGAACATATAGCCATTGCTTTTGCAAGGGCAGTTTTATATAATGTTTCTTCTGCCATTAAATATAGCTTTGATAATCCTCTCCTTTCCGTTAATATCCCTTATCAGGTTAATTTCTGAGTATCCCCTTGCCTCAATTGTCGCCGCCGTCTCCCTTCCGAGAGCCTCGTTGATTTCAAGATAGACCTCTCCTCCCGGAACAAGGATTTTATCCGCGATATCCAGGATAGCCCTGTAAAATATCAGCGGGTCGGAATCAGGTACAAAAAGCGCTCCATGTGGCTCAAAATCAATTACATTATTTGCAATATGCTCTTTTTCCGATTCGCGGACATAGGGCGGATTGCTGACAATAAGATCAGCTTCAGGAAGAAGGCCGGGATCGAAATTCATCATATCTGCTATGAAAAAAGTCACTGCAGTATTGTTTATCACTGCATTTTCTTTTGCTATACTGATGGCTCCTTCCGAGATATCCATCCCGTATACTTCAGTGCCGGGCAGATTTACAGAAAGTGCAACAGCAATACAACCCGAACCGGTACCAATATCCAGGATTATCCCGTTTAAATCCCTGTTCTCCTTTATCACCAGGTCGACAAGTTCCTCGGTTTCCGGACGAGGGATAAGGGTCTCCGGACCGACTTTGATCGTGCAGTTATAAAAGCTGGTCTCACCGAGTATGTACTGAAGGGGCTTTCCGGTTTTCAGTTCCCTGCAAATCCTGATAACTCCTGCTGCCTGTTTCCGGTTCAGAGGGCTCTCCGGCAAGGCAAGAGCCTGCAATCTTGACTTTTTTGTCATTACTCCGGTTATGACACTGGCAAAAGCCCTTATCTCTGTTTCAGGATATATGCCGGCAAGTTCACTGGCCAGGTACAACCTGATATCCTTAATTGTTTGTATATTCACCGACATAGATCAAAATTAGCACTTTCAGGGGAATGCCGGAAAAGGATGATATAAAATTCATGGAACGATGTCTCGGGCTTGCTTATAAATCGGAAGGGAAGACATATCCTAATCCCATGGTAGGATCAGTTTTAGTTCATAAGGGACAAATTATAGGTGAAGGATATCATCTTAAATCAGGGGGGCCTCATGCTGAAGTCGTTGCAATTAATTCGGTAACGAATAGCCGGCTGCTGGCTGAATCAACACTTTATGTCAACCTCGAGCCGTGTTCACATTTTGGTAAAACACCGCCATGTACCGACCTGATTATTTCCAAAGGTATCAGGAGAGTCGTTGCAGGAACTATTGATACCAGCGACAAAGTTGCAGGGAAAGGAATAGAAAAACTGAAAAATGCAGGATGTGAGGTAGTTACCGGGGTAGCCGAAGACCAATGCAGGTGGATAAACAGGAGATTTTTTACTTTTCATGAAAAAAGAAGACCATACATAATACTGAAATGGGCACAAAGCGCTGATGGATTCATTGACCTGGAAAGGAGCCCTGAGCATCCCAGGGAACCTGTATGGATTACCGGAAACAGTGAGAGAATACTTGTCCACAGGTGGAGAGCTTCAGAGCAGGCTATTCTTGCAGGCGCCGGAACTATAAGGAAGGATGATCCGAAATTGAATGTCAGGGACTGGACCGGTAAAGATCCGGTAAGAATTATTTTGAGCAGCTCAGGGAACATTGACAGTGATTCAGCACTTTTCAGGGCAGAAGGAACGAATATTCTTTTTACCCATAACCATGCTGTTGAAATTCCCAATACACGGACAGTTGTTCTTTCCCATGAATCTGGATCAGCCACGCAGATTGTTGAATATCTTTATAATGCAGGGATTCAATCTGTATTGATCGAAGGAGGAGCACAGGTATTAGACCACTTTATTTCATCAGGTCTGTGGGACGAAGCGAGGGTATTCACCGGGAAGCAATATTTTGAGAGAGGTATTGAAGCTCCGGGGATAAAAGGCAGGAGCTACCTGAAACATACTTTTAACAGTAGTATGCTGGAAGTAATTTTAAATGAACAGAGCCGGCATTTCCTTCCAATTGATTTTTAAAATATAATTGTTAATTTTGATGTTGATAAGTCATGTTAAGAGATAAAGCTATGAATAAGCGGAACCTTTTTCTTATAGTGGTGATATTAGCATCAGTGTGCGCTTATGGCCAGAGCGGTAAAAAATTCTTTAAAGCCGGTAATAAGTTTTTTGAGACGATGAAGTACGAAGATGCTATAGCCCAGTATTCAAGTGCTATAGTTGCTGAACCATCAAATCCGGCTTACTATTTTGCCAGGGGAAAGGCCTATGAAGCGCTTTATAAGAATAGTGATGCTAAAGGTGATTTTGAAAAAACAATCGTTTTTTCTCCTAAAAGTGTCGAGGCAAATGTAAGACTCGGATCTGTTTGCAACAAGCTGGGTCTTTACAAGGAGGCCCTTGTATACCTTAATCATGCAACCGGTATGGATAAAAGAAACAAAGATTCATACCCGGAAAAGGTAATAACCCTGCTGAACCTTGCAAAGTATGACCAGGCGCTGAGAGCCTCCGATACTGCCCTGATACTGATGAAGGATGATCCGACAGTTTTTTACTGGAGAGGCATAGTCTATAATAAGCTGAATAATGACTTCTCTGCAAGGAAAGAGTTTGAAAAGGCAATAGAAAAGGATAAGAATGCTCCCGAACCGCGTCTCGCCCTGGCAGAACTCCTTCTTAAAGGGGGCGATACACAGGGCTCGATGGCACAGTGCAACGAGATAATTAAAACCAACGACAGAAATACATCTGCTTATCTTATGAGGAGCAGGGTTTATAAAGCCATTCTTGATTATCCGAATGCCATAAACGATATTTCCAAGAACATCCTTATTGAGCCTGCCAACCCTGAATTTTACATGACCCGGGGGCTATACTACCAGGAATTTAATCAGCATACAAATGCCATAAATGACTTTTCGAGATATATATCCCTCAACCCCAATAAACGGGAACCATATTTTGCAAGGGCAAAATCATACGAGGAAATAAGAGACTTTGAGGATGCAATGGACGATTACAAGAAAATAACAGCTCTTTTTGAGAACGACCCGGATGCCTACAAAGCTGACAAGTTGCTCAAAGATGCCCAGGACAGGCTCTATGAACTTAACCGTGAGGAAATTGCACCCGAAATCATTTTAGCCAACCCGTTGCCTGTATCTGATTCTCTTGAGATAAGGGGAAACAGCAATAACCTGCTGATTGCAGGCAAGGTTAAAGATGAAAGCAAGATCAAATATTTCGCTATTAATAAGGAACAAGTCAACCTTACAGAAAAAAATGGTGTACAGGAATTCCTTTCTGATATTGATGTGAACGGACTTGATAAGCTTTCTTTTGTTGCAACTGATGCATATAATAATGAGAAGACTCTTACTTATGCACTCAAAAGAACTGAAACCAATCCTCCGAAAGTCTCTATTGTAGCTCCTTATACATCTGAGGACAACCAGATAAATATTGACAAAAATTCACAAACACAGTTTATACAGGGAAGACTTTCCGATGAGAGCAGGATAAAGTCCATTTTTATAGATGGTGTCTCGGGAAGTTATAATGCTAAAGAGCTTAATCCTACTTTTACCGCAACAATTGATATCCTGAACAAAAATAAAATTACTGTTGAGGCAGAAGATATTTATGGAAATATCGCATCAGTAGAGTTCTCCCTTAACCGTGAGGGTGCTGATATTGCTGCAACAAATCCTATGGGAAAAACCTGGGTTGTCTTTATTGAGAACTCGGCATATACAACATTTGCGAGCCTCGAGGGACCGGCAAAGGATGTCAACCTGATGGTCAGGGCCCTTTCAAATTACCAGATTACCCAGACCATATACAAAAAGAATATGACCAAGGCTGAGATGGAGAGATTTTTCACCATAGAGCTCAGGGACCAGATAAAGGCAAACCAGGTGAAATCACTTCTTGTCTGGTATGCTGGTCATGGTAAATTCATTAATGATGTAGGTTACTGGATCCCTGTCGATGCTAAAAGCGATGATGAAATAACATATTTCAACCTCGGCACTCTCAGGGCAGCTATGGAAACATACCGCAACTATCTGACGCATACCCTTGTAGTTACAGATGCATGCGAAACAGGCCCTGGCTTCTATCAGGCAATGAGAGGTGCGGAAACTGAAAAACGAAGCTGCGATGACTGGAAAGCTACTCAGTTGAAATCATCACAGGTATTTGCATCTACAGGATACGAACTGGCAGTTGATGATTCGCAATTTACCAGGACATTTGCAACAGCCCTCATTAATAACCCGGATGCATGCATTCCGATAGAAGAGGTTGTACTGACCGTCTCCAAAGCTGCCAGCAAAAACAATCAGCCGAAGCCATGGTTCGGGACAATAACGGGTATGGAAGACCAGAATGGGACATTCTTTTTCATAGCCAAATAATGCGAATGGAAATAAAATCGGTACATTCTTATATAAAGGTCATCAGGTTTTTTTACCTGGTGACTTTATTTTTTTCACTCCCTTTAAGCTTTGTAAATGGCCAGACCTTCTTTTTTGAGAAGCTTGGAGTTGAACAGGGACTGGGTTCCTCAAAGGTCTATACGATCTACCAGGATGATAATGACTGGATATGGCTCGGTACTGAAAGCGGGGTCTCAAGATTCGATGGTTTAAAATTTGAAAATTTCTCTTCTGCCGACGGTATGGCCGGGAACGGCGTTAAGAGTATTGCAAGTGATACACTTGGAAGGATCTGGCTCGGACATCTGAACGGGGGGATAAGTGTTTATGATAATGGCCGGTTCTCGAAATTCAGGTACGACTCAATAAAAATAGACGGAGATATTTCAGAGATAAGGTACTTCAAAGGGTATTTATGGATTTCAACAAGCAATAACGGAGCTATCCGCACTGATGTACCTGAAAGAGGAGATTCAGTGCTTACAGGCAGGCAATACATGGGCCGGGATGGCCTGAGCCTTAAGATAGCCAGCTCCTGCGTCGATAAAAAGAATAACCTTTATTTTGTCACTGACGATGTAGGTATTAAAAAATTCAACCCCGGCAAAGAAATTTTTGAGACATTCCGTCCCGACAGCCTCACAAGGTACTTCTCAACAACCTTTATGTTCGAGGATAGCAAAGGCAATTTCTGGTATGGGACAAGGAACGGGGGCCTCTATAAATTTGTAAAATCATCGGGAAGGATGATGTTCTACGATATACGTGACGGCCTTGCCCACCAGTTCACATCGTTTATAACAGAAGACTATAAAGGAAATATATGGGTCGGCTCCTGGGGCGGTGGCATAACAGTTTTTTCAGGCGATAAAATGTTCGTCTACGACAAGGCCGACGGACTGGAAGCAACATCAATCCACTGCATACTTGAGGACAAGGAAAAAAATATGATCATCGCTGATCATTATACCGGAATAAGCATTTATAAAGGAGATCATTTTGTTACCTATTCTGGCAGTACGTTCCTTCCTGATAACAGTGTTTTTTCAATCGAGGAAGATGAAACAGGCAGGTACTGGTTTGGTACAAATGCAGGGATTTCTGTATTTAACCCGGCTCCGGATGCCAAACCGGCAGTTCAGTTTTTTACCGATGACAAAAATTCGATAGGAAATAAGATCAGGTTCCTGAAATCCGACCATATCGGAAATATCTGGATCGGTACTGAGGACCGTGGCGTAATTAGGTACGATCTTAAAAAGAATAAATTTATCTACGACATCCGTATTGGGGAATTTCTTCATAGTAACAATTTTATCACAGCCCTGGAGATTGATAAGAAGAATCGTATATGGATAGGTAATATGGACCGGCTGGTGGTATGGGACCAGGAAAAAGAGCAGGCGAGGTTCTTTACTCAAAATAACGGCATTGCCGGTAACTCCATATCCTCACTATTCTGTGATTCAAACGGTGATATCTGGATTGGTTCTGAGTCGGGTCCGAGAATGGGGCTTACCAAGTTATCTGTCAGCTCTGAAAAATTCCAGATAATCGATATCGGTGAAGGATTTGTTCCGAAAACAATAACACAGACACCTGATAAGACTATCTGGGTTGGGACGACGAGCGGACTTCTTGCAATCCGCGATGATAAGGTTGTCTATTACCTGAATAATCAGAATGGTCTTCTTTCGAATAATATAAACCTTTTACGTCCTGATGGTAGCGGGTTCCTCTATATCGGGACCAATTACGGCCTTAACAGGTTCAGCTTTTCAGATAGTACCATAGCATTATTTACCCGGCGTAACGGGTTTCAGGGTATTGAAACCAAACCGAATGCCTCTTTCCGGGACAGCCATGGGAACCTGTGGTTTGGCACAGCAAACGGCGTAACCAGGCTTACCCCAGAAAAAATGCCGCCGGTGTTCACAAGCCCGATGACTCATATCAGCAGCATGACTGTGAAGTACCAGCCGCATGAGATGACAAACGACCTGAGGCTCAGCTATAAGGAAAACTCTATATTATTTAATTTCTACAGTGTATGCCTTGTCAATCCTGAAGCAGTAAGGTATAAGTTCATGCTCAAAGGTGCCGACGAGGACTGGAGCCCGGCTACAGTAAGCACGATGAAAGATTATTCTGCTCTTTCTCCCGGCCATTATACTTTCAGTGTCATTGCTTCCAACGGTTATGGCTACTGGAATACAGTACCTGCAGAATATTCATTTATTATAAAACCACCGTTTTATCAGACACCCTGGTTCATTGGGATTTGCTTGATGGCAGCTGCATTCGGTGTTGTGCTGGTTATCCAGATCAGGGAAAGAAACCTGAGGCATGAAAAGAAAGTCCTTGAACAGAAGGTGGTTGAAAGAACTGCCGAAGTAGTTCAGAAAAGTAAGGAGATTGAAGAGAAGAACCGCGATATTACTGCCAGTATCCGTTACGCTGAAAGGATCCAGAGAGCCATGCTTTCGAGAGAAGATGTCTTCCCCGAAACATTCGTTCTGTATATGCCAAAGGATATTGTCAGCGGCGATTTCTACTGGATGCACGACAGCGGTGAGATGCAGTTTGTGGCTGCATGCGACTGCACGGGCCATGGAGTTCCCGGTGCTTTCATGTCGATAATAGGTTATAACTCTCTCAATAAGGTAGTAAAGGAATATGGCATCACTGAACCGGGTCCTATACTCGATCAGCTCGATTCTGAAATTGTCAATGCACTGATGCAGAGGCATGAGGAGACCATTAAGGATGGCATGGATATGGCTCTTATCGCTTTCGACAGGAAAAAATTCACCATGGAATTTGCCGGTGCCTATAATCCTCTCTATGTTGTCAGAAAAGGAGAATTATTCACATATAAAAGCGACAGGTTCCCTATTGGGATGTCTTCACAACGCGCTAAAAAATCATTCCAGACACAGTTAATTGATATCAGGCCCGGCGACATGGTTTACATGTGTTCAGACGGTTATGCCGATCAGTTTGGAGCTGTGAGCGCCAAGAAGTTCAAGTCGGGGAATGTAAAAAGGCTTCTCTGCGAAATATGGGATCTCCCTGTAGATAAGCAGAGGGAGAGACTTGAAAAGGAGATTCTCGACTGGAAGGGAGATTACGCGCAGATAGATGATATAATGTTCATAGGTCTGAGAGTGCCTGAGATCTAGATCTTTGCGATCTTACGCCACTCTTCATTATTATTTTCCTTACGGCTCAAAGCAGTAATAACCTCTTCAGGAGTGTTCACTACTTCCCAGATACCCTTGTGCTCAAATCTCATGAAGTTCGTGGCTATCATATGATCAATGAAGGCTAAGAGCGAATCGTAATATCCGAGAGTATTGAGAATGATCACAGGTCCATAGAATAGGCTCAGCTGTTTGAGAGTAATTGCTTCTGTCATTTCTTCCAGTGTACCCACTCCTCCGGGAAGTGCAACAACAGCATCAGCCATGCTGAACATGGTTTTTTTCCTTTCACTCATATCCCCGGTAACGATCATTTCCGTTAGCCGGTTATGACCCCAGCCTTCCTCCTGCATAAAAGCAGGAATTACTCCTGTGATCTTTCCCCCGTTTTCAAGGACAGCATCAGCAAGCTTACCCATCAGGCCGATACCTCCTCCTCCGAAAACAACTTCCATCCCTTCCCGGGCAAGCAGTCTGCCAAGATGTACAGCTGCGTCACCATATTCCCCGTCAATCCTGCTGCTCGATGCCGCGAAAATACAAACTCTCATAATGTTATCGATACTATTTACATGTATTGCCGCCCCGAAAAAAACTTTATAAATAATCCTGGTAACCAGGACATTAGTTTACAAAGATTTTCCTCTGTCAGATATAATATAGCTCTTAATAGTGAAAACGGGGGCAACAGATATTAATGCCTCTTACAGAAGGGCATTTATCTTATTCACGAAGACATTCTTTGGCACAGCTCCGACCTGTTTGTCAGCAATGGATCCGTTCTTGAAGAACAATACAGTCGGAATATTTCTGATGCCATATTTTGCTGCGACAGCCGGGCTGTTATCGACATCACATTTTGTAACAACGATCTTCTCAGAGTACTCTTTTGCTAGTTCTTCAATAATTGGCGCTATCATCCTGCAGGGGCCGCACCATTCTGCCCAGAAATCAACCACAACCGGTTTTGCTGATTTTACTACAACTTCCTCGAAGTTACTGTCGTTTACCTCTAATGCCATATCCTTTTTATTTATGTGTTTGTCGCAAAGTGAATGCCGTAAATATAACTAATTAACTTTATATTCAATCCCGGGATGATCGTCGAGAAATGAAATGAACTCATTGTTCAGCCTCACCCTGAGAGTCCTTGAAAACATGGGCAATGAGATCTTATCCTCGGGATCCAGGAACAGAAATCTCAGCTCTGTTTCACCCTTGTTTTCCCTGATAAGCTCTTTGAGTTCATTTATCATTTCACTATTAATATTCTCGGGATTGATCTTTATTGTCACCGTTTTTATAAGCTCATCTTTCACACTCGACAGGAGGTGAATCTTCCTTATGCTGAACTCAATTTCATCCTCCCTGTACTTCTTCTTCTGAACCCTTCCTTTTACAAGAAGGTAGTACCCGACAGTAAAAAATTTACTGTTGTCGATATAATCCTTATCGAACAGCATGAACCTGAACGAATCTGAATAATCCTGGAGTGTGAACGATCCAAACGGTTTCCCGTTTTTCCCAATCCCGTTCCTGGTGTCTGTGACCATACCCGCTACAGTCACCTCCCTGTCGAGGTAATCGCGAAGATTCTGAAGATCGGCAAGAGTTGCCGTAGCAAAATTGCTTATCTCAAGCTTAAAGTCGTCGAGAGGATGTGAAGAAAGATAGATCCCTATCACCTCTTTCTCCCTGTTTAGCTTCTCCAGCTTCGGCCAGTCGGGGCAGGCTGAAGGTTCAGGTTTTATCAGGTCAAATCCTCCTGCATCGCCAAAAAGAGTTTGTTTACTGGATTGTTTGATTGTTTTTGCATTGTTCCCGTACCGGATCAGGCTTTCAATGAAGCTTGAACCTCTGGTGTCGAGTGCAAAATACTGTGCCCTGCTTATGTCGCTGAAGCAGTCTAAAGCCCCGGCAACTGCCATGGCTTCGAGGTTCTTTTTATTGAGTGAGTTGAGATTTACCCGTTCGACAAGGTCATATATATTTTTGTAAAGTCCATTGGCTTCTCTCTCTTCAATAAGCTGAATAACAGCACTTTCTCCTACTCCCTTAATAGCTCCAAGTCCGAACCTTATATTGCCGTCCTTGTTTACGGTGAACTTTACATGACTCTCATTAACATCAGGTCCCAGCACTTCCATTCCCATCCGCCGGGTTTCGTCCATGAATGTTGTGATTTTCCTGATGTCGCTGATATTCCTGCTGAGAACGGCTGCCATGAATTCGGCAGGATAATGTGCTTTCAGGTACCCCGTCTGGTAGGCGATCAGGGCATAGCAGGTTGAATGCGACTTGTTAAAGGCATACTGAGCAAATGCCTCCCAGTCGGACCAGATCTTATTTATAATAGTCTCATCATATCCTTTTTTTCTGCAGCCCTCAAGGAACTTCAGATTCATCTCATCCATTATGGATTTTTTCTTCTTACCCATAGCTTTCCTGAGAGAGTCTGCCTCGCCTTTGGTAAACCCTGCCAGCTCCTGGGAAAGAAGCATCACCTGCTCCTGGTAAACGGTAATTCCATAAGTGTCTTTAAGATACTCTTCCATTACCGGGAGATTATACTCGATCTTTTCCAGGCCATGTTTCCTTTTGATGTACCTCGGAATATATTCCATTGGCCCGGGACGGAAGAGAGCATTCATAGCCACCAGGTCATTAAACCTGTTTGGCTTAAGATCTTTAAGATATCTTTTCATACCAGTAGATTCAAACTGGAAGATGCCGGTTGTTTCCCCGTTGCTGAAAAGTTCAAATGTTTCCTTATCGTCCAGCGGCAGATGATCGATATCGATTTCAATGCCTTTCGATTTCTTAATATTATCGAGGGCATCTTTAATTATCGAAAGGGTTTTCAGTCCAAGAAAGTCCATCTTAAGGAGTCCAACCGACTCGACATGACTGCCATCAAATTGTGTTGCATAGAGGTCGGTATCCTTGGCTGTGCAGAGAGGGATATAATTATCCAGAGAATCCTTGCCGATAATGATCCCGCAGGCGTGTACCCCTGTCTGCCGGACCGAGCCTTCGAGAACCTCGGCATACTTAAGTGTCTGGGCAATAAGCTTGTTTGATGATTCTTTCTCTTTGGCAAGTTCCGGAACTTCGGAATATGCCATTGAGAGGGTGACACCGGGTCTTTCAGGAATAAGCTTGGCTAGCCTGTCGGCATCGGGAAGGGGTAGTTTCTGGACCCTTGCCACATCCCTGATAGCCATTTTTGCTGCCATTGTTCCGAAGGTGATAATATGTGCCACTTTATCGTGGCCATATTTATTCACCACATATTTAAGCACCGATTCGCGGCCATCTTCATCAAAATCAATATCTATATCGGGCATCGATATCCTGTCAAGATTGAGGAAGCGCTCAAACAGAAGGCCGTATTCAATGGGATCTATGTCGGTTATCTTAAGGCAGTAGGCAACTGCAGACCCTGCTGCAGAGCCCCTTCCCGGGCCCACCGAAACACCCATTTCCCTGGCTGCATTCAGAAAATCCTGTACAATTAGGAAGTATCCCGGGAATCCCATCTTGGCTATTGTTGACAGCTCAAAGTCTATCCTTTCTGTTTGTTCCTGGGTCAGTGTACCCCACCTTTTAGCGGCACCCTGGTATGTCAGGAACCTCAGGTACTCATCCTTGTCGGTATATCCCTCAGGAAGCTCAAACTCCGGCATTATGGGCTCATGGTCGAGCTTGTATTTTTCAATTTTTGCAACGACTTCTGCAACATTATCGACAGCTTCATGGATATCGCTGAAAATCTCTCGCATCTGTTCTTCCGACTTGAGATACTCCTGCTTGGAATACCTCAGTCTGTTAGGGTCATCTATATCCTTTGCAGTGTTTATGCAGATAAGCCTGTCATGGGCTTCTGCATCTTCTTCGTTAATGAAGTGAACATCGTTTGTTGCGATGAGCTTTACATTATACTTCTGTGATAATTTTTTCAGGGTCTCAATTGCTTTCTGCTGAAGAGGGAAAGCGGACCTGTCAGCTTCTGGGTCATTTGTCTCGTGCCTCATTACCTCGAGGTAAAAGTCTTCCCCGAAAATATCAAGGTAGCTTTTAAGGGCATTTTCTGCACCCTGGATCGTCCCGTTTATTATTTCATCCTGTATCTCCCCGGCGAGGCATGCCGATGAAGCTATTATCCCTTCACTGTATTGCGCAAGGAGCGTCTTGTCTATACGCGGCTTATAATAGAAGCCTTTTATCCAGGCAATTGAAATAAGCTTTATAAGGTTTTTATACCCTTTGAGGTTTTTCGCCAGGAGGATAAGGTGATCTCCTGACCGGTCCTCCTTTCCTGAAACATCGGTGATGGACCTTCTGGCAACATAGATCTCGCAGCCTATAATTGGTTTGATACCTTTTTTTGATGCTGAATTGTGAAATTCCTTTACGCCGAACATATTGCCATGGTCGGTTATGGCAAGAGCCTCCATTCCCAGTGATTTTGCCTTATCAAGAAGATGAGAGATGCTTGAGGCTCCATCAAGGATAGAATATTGAGTATGAACGTGTAAATGAGCAAATCCTGCCATAAATATTGTGCCGGAATAAGTAAAGAGGCCAGTAAACAAAAATACTAAAAATGACTTAATGCAATCGTGACTGAAAAGAGTCCCGGACAATATTTGTTCAGTGTGAAGTGCCAAATGTAAACCTGATCGTGCTATCCGTCGATTCAAATAATTTATCAACAATCCTTATTTTAATTTTAGAATGACTGATTGTGGCCTGACCACAATCATGGACAGTAAAAGGAACTAGCCATTCCTTGAATTTTATTTTTTAACCTAAACTAAATGTTATGAGAAAAATTCTCTTGATGCTTTTGGTTTTTTGCTGGTTTGTCCTTTCTGCAAACGCGCAGCAAAAAATAATTTCCGGGACCGTCACCTCCTCTGTTCCGGGGGAAGGAGCGATGATAGGTGTATCGGTTTCGGTAAAAGGAACAACAACAGGGATCAATACTGATGTAAACGGCAAATATACCCTGGCTGTACCTGCTAATGCAACTACACTGGTCTTTTCATATATAGGTATGAAGAAGATGGAAGTTGAAATCGGGGGACGGTCGGTGATAGATGTTGCCCTTGAACCCGATGTACTTGGTCTTGATGAAGTTGTGGTAACCGCCCTGGGAGTATCCCGCGAGAAAAAAGCAGTAGGGTATTCCGTACAGGATGTCAAGAATGATGTGATTAAGAGAACCGGGAACACCGACCTTGCAGGTGCAATGCAGGGAAAACTCTCCGGTATCGACATCAAACCGTCAAGCGGGATGCCGGGGGCATCGTCACAGATTGTCATCCGTGGTGCACGTTCATTCACAGGCAACAACACTCCCCTTTATGTTGTCGATGGAATGCCTATTGCCTCTAGTGCTGATATTCAGTCAGGTACCAACGGCGACTTTTCACTGTCAGGTAACGGAGTATCAGGATCTGATATTTCCAACCGCGCTGTCGACCTGAACCCGGCTGATATCGAAAGTATTAATATACTCAAGGGCCAGGCTGCCGCTGCTCTTTATGGTATCAGGGCCTCCAACGGAGTTATAGTTATTACCACCAAGAGCGGCCGTAACAATGTTCTCGGAAAACCGGTAATTTCGATATCCCATAACAGCGCATTTTCAGTGGTTTCACGATCACCTGAATATCAGACCACTTACGCACAGGGGACAAATGGTATATATGTGTCTAATTCTTCCCTGTCATGGGGTCCGAAAATCGTTGATCTTCCCGATGATCCCACAAACGGCGGAAATGCCAATGGACATCCCGGTGAATTCTATGTGCCACAGCTAACACAGGGGGGTATTACAGACGCATGGGTTACTCCACAGGTATATAACAACTGGGACGATTATTTCAGAACCGGCTATGCATCAACGAATAATGTAAGCATCAGCCAGGCTATTGAGAGCGGAAACTATGCCCTTGGCTTCAGCCAGACTTCACAGGAGGGAGTGGCTCTTGCATCAGCTATGAATCGCTGGAACGGCAAAGCTTCAGCAGAACGTAAGTTTGGAAAAAATTTCCTTACAGGATTTAATGCCAACTTCTCAAGGACCGACATCGATAAGCTTCCTACAGCAAATGATGCCACACTGGCTGGTGTGCTTGGTGCCCCGGTATCATACAACCTTAAGGATTATCCATACCATATCCCTGGTAATGATTACACACAGATTTATTACCGTGGCGGAAGCTGGGATAACCCTTACTGGGGTGCAGAACATACAGTTTTCAATGATAAGACCGACAGGTTCTTCGGAAACGGTTATGTAAATTATATGGCCAGGCTTGGTAATAAAATGAACCTGAAAGTCCGGTATCAGCTTGGTACTGATTCATATACAACAAACTTCCAGGATATATTTGAATACGGCCATGCCGGTACCACCGGGATGATTGATAACTACGGGATTACCTCTTTTACTGTAAACTCGTTACTTACCATCAATTATGACTGGAATATGACTAACAATCTCACATTAAGCGCACTGGTCGGAAATGAATTTGATCATAATAACTCAAAGACTTATTCTGAGCATGGTGAGGAATTTAATTTCGGCGGCTGGACGCATATCAGGAATGCAAATATTGTCACTGCCAATGAATCACAGTTCCAGAATCGTACAGTGGGAACTTTCGGAAGCTTGTCATTCCAGTATAAATCACTGCTTTTCCTTACTGGTACAGGCAGATATGACGTTGTATCATCAATGCCTACAAACAGCAGGTCGTTCTTCTACCCGTCCGTAGCATTAAGCTTTGTTGCTTCGGAACTTGAGGCTGTGAAGAATTTACCCTGGATATCCTTTGCCAAATTAAGACTTTCTTATGCTGAGGTTGGCCAGGCAGGGGCTTATGTGCCGAACTATTATACAACGCCGAATTATTCAGGTGGATGGTGGACAGGATCGCCTATCCAATACCCGATTGGCGGAGTCAGCTCATACATTCCTAATAATGTACAGTTTGATCCGAATCTTGTTCCGCAGAATACCAAATCCTACGAAGTCGGTACAGAACTGAAGTTCTTCGAAAACAGGGTAGGTATCGATTATACATATTCTTACCAGAATGTGGTTGACCAGATATTCCAGGTACCTCTTGCAGGATCCACAGGTATAGCTTCAATGCTTATGAACGGAGGTAAAGTCCATACCTCAACGCATGAAGTGGTATTATATGTAACCCCGGTTTCCACAAAAAACCTTCGCTGGGATTTCAACTTCAACTTCTCAAAGATCTACAATTATGTGGATGAACTGGCACCCGGAGTGGAAAGCATCACTCTCGGTGGTTTCACAACCCCACAGGTCCGTGCAGGTATAGGTGACACTTATCCCGTAATTTATGGGGATTCATTCCTCAGGAACGAGGACGGCAAGATTGTAGTGGAAGATGATCCGTCATCACCAAACTATGGATTTCCACTCCAGGGCGAACCTGCCGTAATCGGTAAAGTATCCCCGGATTTCATACTCGGTGCAGCATCAAATCTTTCTTATAAGACATGGTCGCTGAATGCATTATTTGAATGGAAGCAGGGAGGACAGATGTATTCAGGCAGCAACGGTTTGCTTGATTATTACGGTCTCTCCACGAAAACTGAAGATCGTGAATCGACATTCATCATCGACGGGGTCAAGCGCGATGGTACCCCTAATGATATTGCCCGTGGTGGTCCGAACGACCCGCTTGCATTACAGCTGCTTCATACCAACGTACTGACGAACATCGACGAGTACTATATATATGACAATTCGTTCGTCAAGCTTCGCGAGCTGTCGCTGAAGTTTCAACCATCAAAGAAGCTGTTTAAGAAATTCGACATTGGTGTATCCGTTTTCACACGTAACATTCTTCTCTGGACCGCCCTTCCCAACCTTGATCCTGAATCGAGCCAGGGAAATACCAACATGGGTGGTTCATTCGAAAGGTTTACTGTGCCACAGACAACCAGCTTCGGATTCAATATCGATTTAACTTTTTAATTTGAACTACCATGAGAAAACTGATTTATATTTTAGCGGCGACACTAGCTGTATCTCTCTGGTCATGCTCGGAATCCATTATGGATGAGATCAATAAGGATGTCAATGACCCCAGCGATATGGTTTCAAGCCTTATCATAACTGATGCCATGACTGGAACAGCGTTCAGCGTCACCGGAGGAGATTTTGCCTTCTATGCATCTATTTATGTGGAACATAATGCCGGTGTCTGGGGACAATTTTATAATGCCGATATCAGATCGTCACAACCCACCAGCTCAACAACCTTTAACAATGCATGGGATGCTACTTATGCAAACCTTTATGCCCTGAAAATTGTAAGGGATAAATGTTCTGAAGGAGGTTCTGAAGCCGGTAATTTCCATACCCTGGGCATTGCACAGATACTTACCGCCTATGATCTGGCAATACTGACTGATGGTATGGGTGATATACCATGGTCTGAAGCCCTTCAGCCCGGCGTGATCTTTACTCCTGTCCTCGACAACCAGGAGGATATTTATGCGAACATCTTCAGCTTGCTTGATGATGCACTTGAGAATCTGAATAAGACAACTTTATTCTCGTCTCTGGGAGCACAGGATCTTATTTTCGGTGGCGATATTAACCTCTGGAAGAAATTCGCTTACGGTCTGAAAGCCCGTTATACGATGAGGCTGTCATACCGGAATCCTGCTTATGCCGATGTAATCGCATTAGCAAACCAGTCATTCAGCAACGCCGGAGAACAGGCACAGTTCGACTATAACGGGAATACAACACAGAGTCCATTTTACTGCATGTTTCAGGATCGCGACTATTATGGAGCAAGCCAGAGCCTGCATAATAAACTGGCTGACAGGAACGACCCCAGGGATAATATCTTCTTTACAGCTCACCCTGAGTCAGGCAGCACTGATATTGTCTTCGCGCCAAACGGTACGGCAAACCAGGTTCAGAGTTCTTATTCCATCTCTGGTATCAGTACCATTACTGCACCTACTTACCTGCTCAGTTACCATGAATTAGAATTTCTTAAAGCTGAGGCATATGTAAGAAGCGGTAACCTTGCTCTTGCCGATACGGCTCTGAGAAAAGCTGTTACAGCTGCTTTTCAGAAGGCAAATATCGGGCTTACTGCAGCAGAGGCAAAGACCTATTTCAATGCTGAGGTAAGACCTAAGTTCACCGCAAACCCCCTGTCGGAGGTGATGAACCAGAAGTATATTGCTTTCTACGAAGAAGAAGCTATGGAGACATACAATGATTACAGGAGGCTCCAGGCTATGGGAAATAATGTTATCTCACTTGACAATCCATTGAATACCAATAGATTTCCACAGCGTTACTCATATGGATCCGACGATGTGACAACAAACGTGAATGTCCGCAATGCCTATGGTGACGGAAATTATGTCTATACAGAGAAAGTCTGGTGGGCAGGAGGTACGCGATAAGTTCCTTAAAGAAGTTTAACTATTTAAAACATTAAAAATGAAAAAGTTTAAAATATTAGGATTTATCGTAATACTGATGATGTATTCAATCAGTTGCGAGGAGCTGCCAGACCCTGCTGGTGAGCGTGGTGTTGCAGTGGTACCCGGTATTACCGGACTTAATCCGGGGGTGTTCGATGTAAATGACCTTGAGAACTCCTTTGTACATTTTACGGTGGTTATTCCCGAAGGTGCTTCGGTAACCGGGGCAAAGCTTGTTGGTTCATATAATAACAACCATGCTGATGTTACCATAACCGAATTAACATCATTTCCCGCAGTTGTGACAATCACATCTGCTGATGCTGCCCAGAAGCTTGGTATAGCTGTCGCAGATCTTGAACGCGGTGATGTTTTTGATTTTGAGCTCCTGGTAACCTCGGGTGGCAGGACAACACGTTCAACACCTCTTGTCATTCCGGTAGCATGTGTCTATACTGTCAGCATGTCAACGGGCAGCTACCATTCAATATCAGCAGACTGGAACAGCGAAGGGGATATTACTCTTACCTCCGATCCGCTGGATCCATACAAGATATATGTTTCAGGGCTGGAGGAAATGGAAGGCCTTACGGAAGACCTGGGTCCGCTGGTTATGTATATCGATCCTGTGACCTATGCTGTTACTGTACCCCGTAAAGCAATCGCATCAGATGCATTTGGATACCATAATATTGCTTATGAGGGCAGCGGGACATTCAGTTCATGTGAAGGAACTTATACCATGACCTTTGAAATTTCAGTTGATGAAGGTTCCTGGGGAACCAACGGGTTTATCTTTACCCGAAACTGAAATATTATTTAATTTGTTTTAGAGAGGCTGGATATCTATTGTTCAGCCTCTTTTTATTGAAGATAAATTAGTCTCATTCATTTGTCCGGTAAATAATTACTGCTATCTTTGCACCCACAATTTAAAAAAACAGGTAAAATAAAAAGCGTAAAAATTAATGGCAGTTAAAATCAGATTAGCTAGGAAAGGCCGCAAGAAACTGGCCTACTACCACATCGTGGTAGCTGATAGCAGGTCGCCACGGGATGGCAGATATATTGAAAAGATCGGAAAATACAATCCGCTCACTAACCCCGCCACAATCGAACTCGATTTCGATAAGGCTCTCGGTTGGCTGCAAAATGGCGCATT
>JGI20214J51650_10000109_pt1 | contig 47653 bp, 36 predicted proteins | sample WetSurMetagenome_FD_51650 | JGI IMG/M metagenome (IMG submission 51650)
ACCGGTCTTAGTTGATTGAAAATATTGGTGCGGTAGTTCAGTTGGTTAGAATAACGGCCTGTCACGCCGTGGGTCGCGGGTTCGAGTCCCGTCCGCACCGCAAGAAAAAAAAAGTCTTGAACCTTCGGCACAAGACTTTAGTATTTTAATATGGAGGAGATGGAAGCTTGCTTACAGGAGCCGACAGATTAAAGTACTATAATGATGTTGCCGCATGTTTCTTTGTTTTTCTCCTCCCCTTCAATCTGGCAGCTCCCTTAAATTGCCCACTTGGCAATTTCATAATGGTCGATCCCCCATGAAGGAAGGGTCCGATCGATTGTAATGAGGACAATCCCGCTTTGGAAAGTTACTTGACCTCTGTAGAATATGAGATTCGTATGTTACAGCTGAGTTATGTTTTGTGCTCAATTGAGTTAGTTTTATAACCCATCCCATCCAGCAATTCTGGCTAGAAGCCACCATTGAGCCTTTGCTAACCTTACAGCACCGGTAATTGAAATATGGCCTGTTTCCTCTGGTTCATCATTTGCTGGTGCACTGACAGGGAAGATATGTCCATTATAAGTAGCAGTTGATGGTGTTGATGATCCATTTTCATACGAAAGTATATCTGCATAATCAAATAATATTCTTGTCGGATCCGCTTCAACATAATCTCTAATATAATTATGTTTAATAAAGGTTTGGTATCCTTGTTCTCCGACCTTATCATTTGGTCCAGTTGTAAAAGCAACTTTTGTAGGGTAACCTTTTTCGATACAGAAATTTATGTAATCTTGAGTAGCAGACAGATAGGTATCCATACATACTCTATTTCCGGTGATGGCATAATCACTTTCATCCAGACCCCACTCAAGCCCGTAGCCTTCTCCATTGTCATCGGGACCACCAACAGATACCCCATACCAGGCAACCCCAAAAAAAGGATCAGTTTCGGAGCTCACCCATCCATCATTCATATCCCAGCACCATGCAAATCCCATTAAATTTATAGGTGTGCCATTATTATAATACTGATTTAACAAATTTTTGATATAGTTTTTCTCGATGGGTTCTTTACCGGCTGGCCAAGCTTTCCAAGTGAACCATTCTTCCTCTCCAACACCGGGGGCAAAAACTGGGAAGCAATTTCTTAGATACTTATCAGTATATGCCAGTGGAGAATTAGAATACTCAACAGCATATTTATTATCAGCTAATTCTAGAGTTACAAGTCCTCCCCAATAAGCTCCTGAATGTGATTCACCCGGGAAGGAAACTACCATTTTTTTAACTTCATTTAGGTATTTTTCCGGTATATTATTAAAATTATCTACGGCCCTGTGATCCGCTATTATCTGATCTCCAAGTGGAGTTTCTTCCTTTTCACTTTCTTTTGCACATGAAAATAAAATAACAGGAAAGCCTAAAAAGAATATCAAGACGAATTTAGTAATGTATTTCATGGCATTTATTTTAAACTTAATTCTGACTGTTACAGGGAGTATCTTGCATAATTTGATAACGGAGAAAGTAACTTAATATTGGATATTCAATTAGGTCATTCGCGTCGTCGCAGACAAAACTGAGGAGGAGAGAAAATTGACAAAAAGAAATAGTTTTAAAATTACAACACTTTTATAAGCAGAAGTAAAAAAGAGGTCGCCCTTGGAGGTACTGTCTTTTCCAAAGTAATCTATACTGGACCTAAATGAAATAAATTTTTTATATAATTAGATATGTGAGGTGCACAGACATGATTTACGAAAACCAAGATCGCATCTTAGTAATTATAATTTGCAAAATATTTAAAATCTTGTTTGCAGCCAGTCTATGAATTAGATGACTCAGTTGATATACTGATTTATTAAAATTACTTTGATCAGCATGATTATTATATTCCAAATACAGTTAAGTATTCTCCGTATTATGAGTGTAAGATTTAATTGCTATTTTTTAATATTTTTAAAAATCTTTTTTTTTAAGCCTGACATGTGAATTGCCTTATCCGGTACCTTTATACCCACTATTATAGCCAAGCAAGTCATTTTCTAATGATATCTTTACAACTCTGAAAAGTGGTTAGGGTAATAGTAAGTATTAAAATCAAGAATCGAACTTTTATAAGCACTTAAACGTTAAGACAAGTAAACAAGAAAATGATTGCCAGACAAATTTAAATTGGTCAAGAAAAGTGTTCAGTTTGTCAAAAAGATTTTAAGGAGACTTAATTTGATTATATTTTTATATTTATCTTTTAAAATGGATTTGAAACATAACCTTGTGAGGAAGGTAAATTTATTGATATTATTCTGGTGCTTTTCCGTTCGAGTGCTTTATTCCCAAATATCAGGAAATGGTACTGCAGGCGATCCTTATAGAGGTGATGTTATAACGAATACAACATGGAGCATATCTGGTGGTTACACCGGAAATATTGTTTATGCAAGTAATATTTATATAGTAGAAGCATTTACTCTTACGGTTTCCCCTGGATTGACTGTACTTTTTAATGGAAGTCTGGTTATTAATGGTTCATTAATTGTCAAATCTGGTGCTGCAATAACAGCTGGTTCTATTTTTAATGGAGGTTTATTAAAGCTTGAATCTGAATATTCAGGATCAGCTTCGGTTATCTTTGACAGCTATAGTGGACCAGGAAACACTCAAGTCCAGATGTATTTATCAGGAGGATATAACACCAGTGGTGGAACAAACTATTATAAATGGCATTATATTTCAACTCCGACGATTGATCCAATTCCAACCGCTATTTTTACTGCTAATACGCTTGATCTAGCCCAATATATTGAAACCAATGTGGATTCTGATAACACTCAAGGTTGGGTTGCTTTTGACGGTTACAATTATTATGATCAAGTCACGATTCCCGGACAAGGGTTCAATCAACTTATTCCTGGAAAAGGTTATAATTATTACAATGGTTCTGACCAAACCTATTTGATTTCAAGTACTTTAAACTCTCAAGATGTTAACATAGCACTTACCTGTGGCAGCGGGAATCCCATGATACATGGATATAATTTAATTGGAAATCCTTTCCCATCCTCATTTGACTGGGATTATTTGTATGTCCATAATCTAATACCTCCGTTAGTTGATGATGCAATTTACTTTACCATAAATGACCATTTCGCATCTTATGTCGGAGGGATAGGGCAAGGTGGAGGAACAGGTTCAATCCCTCCGATGCAAGGCTTCTTTATTAAAGCCAACGGAGCAACGGCTATTAACCTGCCGACTGCTGCCAGAATGCATAAACTGGGACAGTTAAGGTATAAAAAAGGACTTACTCCATCTTACAGAAGCGCAGACTCTGTTCACCTTCTTCGGCTTGAATTCAACAATGCGAAAGACAGTGATGATTTGGTGATAAGGTTCGAACAGCAAGCTTCATCCTTATTTGATAAATCATTTGATGCATACAAATTCAATAAAGCTGGCCCCATAATAAGTATTTGGTCAAAAACAGGTGATATTGCTTATAGCATAAATAGTCTACCTTTTCCAGAAACCACAACGGAAATCCCTATCGGGATATTTGCTTCTTCCGAAGGGACATACAAAATATCCTTAAATGAAATAATTAAGATAGATAATTTCAATATTTTCCTCAAAGATTTATCAACTAACATATCTGCAAATCTTACTAAAGGGGAAGAATTGACATTTCATTCTGCTTCAGGGTTAAATGAAGACAGGTTTATTCTTACAGTAACAAATATAACTACCGGAATGCCGGATCTAATATCACCCGAAAAGAAATTCACTATCTACTCAACTGCAGGCGCCATTAACATACTTTCTCTTAGTCACGACTTTGAGAATACTCCAGGATTAATAAACTTGTACGACATGACTGGTAAAAAAGTACTTGGTAGAAATGCAGTTGAATTCAATAAGGGAGAACTCAATCAGTTATACATAGATGCAGGTGCAGGGCTTTATTTTGTAGAAATTTCTGCCGGTAAGTCAAGATATGTTGAAAAAGTGAGATTTGTAAAGTAGGATTTTGCCTTCCAGATTCTCTTACTCCTTTGATTTTTCAAGATTCCTTAATTTCTGGCTAACGGTCGATAATGAATTTCCCGGAAACTTTTTTCCCATCAGCAGTTTTTGCTATTAGTAGATATATACCTTTATCCAAACTTGAAATATTAATCTGAGATATAGTTCCTGGTTCACCTGGTTCTAAATTTTTCTGAAACACCACCTGTCCAAGAATATCTAAAATTGAGATTATTTCCGGCTTAAAAGCTCCTTCAATTGGAAGAATGTAATTTAATATTTCATCTGAAGGATTAGGATAGACCTGAATTTCAAGAGAACTTGCATTCCTTTCAGGCAAAATTTCATCCTGGAATTTGTTCCATGAAATAATTGTACCACTATCCCCTACTGCAAAATAAGTAGTTCGTGAAATAACAGACCCGTTAAGTATCGTTTTAGTAGGGGACTTTTGCTTCACCCATTTTATTCCATCATAAGTAAGAACAGTTCCTTTATATCCAACTGCAATCCCATTATTCTCATCATAGAAAAACAAAGAATTAAGGGACGAGAAATTGTCATCCACTATCCATCTTTCCCATTTTATTCCATTATAATGGAGTATAAAACTTGGACTTCCGACAGCCCAACCGTTATATGAATTTAAGAAGGCAATACCAGTAATAGATGACAAATGATCAAAACGACTAATTATTTTTAATCTTTCGTCAATTTCTAATTTCAATAACGGTACGCTAACACTTTCCCGCCAACCTCCTATCCATACATCATCATTATCATATGAAGCAGTGTAATAGTTACCAATTAATTCATTATTAACCAAGCTCCAAATACCATTCTTATAAAACAAGACTGTCCCGTATTCACCCGTAGCGATTCCATTTTCTGAATCTTTGAAACAGACATACAGCAATCTCTTATTTGTCGGGCTCTCCACCTGTCTCCATTGTTTGCCGTCAAAATGAAGAATTGTTCCACCGGCCCCAACAGCCCATCCATCTTCTCCATTGACCATAAAAACACTGTAAAGATTTGAATTTGTAGGTTTTTGATATTCTCGCCAGATGCTGTTAACCTTAAACAATAAAGTTCCTTTGTCCCCTACTATCCATCCATTATTATTGTTTATCAGAGAAATTGCATTAAGATCATTGGTGGTTGGACTCTTTTCGATATTCCATTGGGCTTTAATTATTCCATTATTGAATAGAGAAACAAGAAATACAACCAGATATATTTTTATATACATCATTTTAAGAATATTCATTATTTTGGCGAACTTACAGTATTACATCCAAAGGTTATTTGGGGAAGCGCAACAAATCTATAGTAAATTACGCCGTCCTGTTCAGTAAAAAGGAAACATCTGGTATCCATCTGATTATTTCCGGAATAGGTCACATAGTAGTTAGAGGCATCTTCTGCCACATTTGTAATTTGTATATTATTCCTGGCCTTTATATATTCTATGGCTTGATCCATTGAAATGTTGTACTCAGGATACAGTATTTCGCTCTCTGAAAGTGCGGGTTTGTATAAATCAATAGTAGTTCTAATCTGATTAAGAATACTCCTCAAAGAGGTTTCCGTCATCCATGGAAAGAAATATTCGTGGGTGACAAGTGTTCCAAGCACCATACTATTAAAACATCTTCGTAATTGCCTAATTCCTCTCGAAACTGCACCATCAATACTAGAGGGTGACCAATCATATCCATCATCATTTATTTCAGTAAAACAGAGAAAGAAATTTAATCCGTTGAGATTAACTTCACCACCGAAGTAAAGACCTCTAGTTTCATCATCAAAAAAATAACCATTTCTGTTAATCCTGTAAGGTCCCCCATTTATTGAGGGAGTAACTAGTTCACCCCGGGAAGTCAATGGCGGTTGTTGCCAGTTATCCGGTGGTATGCGAATCCCTAAAAATTGTCCACCTGCGTTCCGGATTACTGGCAAGGCTTCCGAATTTAGTTCATACCAATGAGGCACAAAGAATTTGGAAAGAGGTAAACCATGGGTTTGATAAAAATTCAAAGCATTTTGAGTTGTCTGAGCAACATTAAATAATTCATTCTGGTGATCAAAAAATATAAAGTGGTCTCCTTCAGCATGAGGTGATGCCGTTGCATAGCCCGCATCCAGAAGAGCTTTAAATGTCGGTAATTGGTTTGTGCGAATCCAACCATTGAAAGTTCCGCACCATGGAATTATTCCATAATCATGACAAATATTGATCCATAAAAAATTATCAATTATATTTCCTGCTCCTCCTCCATACGCATTGCCATTACCTGCAACATCGTCTACTCTTAATGTTACGAAAGGTGGCATCCCTTGCATTGCAAAAGGTTTTCTGGCAGCCCAGACTATCCCCCTCCAAATAAGATCATCCATTCCAGCTACTGGACCAAGAATATTTTCTTTAATCCAGTCATATCCGGTCCATTTCACTATCCGACCGTTTCCGTAACCGGCAGATTCTAAAAGTGGTACTGATCCTATCGTGGCCAAGTTAGATCCATTGTTCAAATGACTTGTCTGTTCAATTGTCCAGTTTGTCCTAAGGGTAACAGGATTATTGTTAGGTGTTCCATCGGAATCATCGAATCCATCATTAATATGTAATTGAGTTATATAAGATGCCGGAGATGTTATAATGTCTACCTGGTTTGATGTTCCGGATTGAGGCGTAGGAAGGGTAAAACTGAAAGGACTTGGATCTTCAAAGAGAACCGGGTCAAAACTATACAATCCAATCCCACTGCTGATTGCAACTCCCAATTCCGAATTAGGATAGCTTCCTGAGCTATATACCTGTCTATGACCAAATATTATTACTCCATAATTGTTAAGTCCAGGCAATGATTTTGAAGATATATCATATTCATCAAATGGAATTCCAAAATTTTTGAGATAAGGCTTTATATAAATATTGTAGTCTTCAAAGTAACCTGAACCCGAGTTAACAATAACCAAAGCTTTATTTGTCGGACCTACCGATATGGTAAGAGGAATTCCTAAATTCTGGGCCCGGGCAGAGCACCTGTCAGAATTGATGGATGTCAAGGCATAAATGTAAGAACCGGAATTAAGTAGTCCTGTTGAGATATTTTCCCCACTACTATAGCCATTTATTGGTGACTGAGGAATACCGTTTAGGGTGTAGTTTACAGTATACAAAGAAGATCCGCCTGAAATGATAATATTGAAATTTGCCGCCGAATTATTATCAATCGTGAGATCGTCATGAAGTTGAGCTTTAATGGCCAGAGAATTTACATTGATCCTCACTACATTGCTTCCAGTTGTACCACATGAAGGATCAACTACAAGCCGTTTGAACCATGTGTCCGAATTTAATCCAGTAGGAGTAAAGGTAGAATTCACAGCCCCTGAAATATCTGACCATATAAGACTATCAGTAGAACTCTGCCATTGATAAGAAAAACTCCCTGTCCCTCCTGAGGCTGGTTCTTTCTCAACTAGGATCTCAGCTGTGGAGCCTGGACAAATTGTCTGTCCATCACCTATTGTTCCTGCAGTTAAACTTGCCAATACAGTTATTACAACCACATTACTATAGTCTTCACCTGAATTACCATCTGTGACCCTTACCCTGAATTGGCTTGTTTTTGCAAGTATTGGTGGTGAGTAAACAGCCTGATTTGTACGGGTTAGAATACTTGTCCATGAAGACCCACCATCAGTGGAGATTTCCCAATGATATATATATGGTTCAATTCCTCCAGACGGGGTACAGGTTAACGCAATAGCAGCAGAACCGTAGCAGACTTGCTGATTATTGCCAATACTGCCGGCATCAACCTGGGCCTCAGCTAGATAACTCAAGGATAACAAAATACATACTAAAACCAGCCTATGCATAATTGTCTGAGATATTCAAGTTAAACAAATAATAGGTTTAAAAGTTTTTAATCTAAATTAATCCCTCAATATTATTGCAAGCAATTTAGCCAATATGCATTATTTTTAATAACTATTTTGACAACTTACCGAATTAATTTGATAAAAATAATGTGAGCTCGATATTAAGTTAAAAAGATAAAGCCATCGAAGCCTCTAAATGATTTTGTCCTTAATAGTTACCCTTAATTATACTTATTTCTAGGTAGATTCGTTCTTAAATATCGCTACAGTAAGGCATTTATGTAGGAAATAGGACTATAAGGTAGGTTGAATGATGGATTCAATAAAGTTAATATTAATATTATTACTGGTTTTTTCACCTGACCTGACAATAAATTCACAGGTTTTTAAGAGGCCAGAGTATTATATTGAGACAGGAGCAACTCTATCTGCGGGAACACACACACCATTCTGGTTATTTTCAAATCAATATGGCTTAATAAAACCTTCTAAGAATAATGAATGGATCAGGCTTGGATTGAAAACCAGTCTATCTGATATAAAGAAAATAGATTTTGATTACGGTTTTGAAATTACGGACCGATATAATTTGAGGAATGAACTTTATCTTAATCAGGCCTATGTAAGGCAGAAACTATTCTTTGTCAACATTCAGGTAGGAGCCATTGAAGAAAAATTTGGCAATCAGGATAGTTCGCTTTCCTCAGGCGGACTATTGTGGTCAGGCAATGCCAGACCAATACCTAAAGTTTCCATAATAGTCCCTGACTATACACCAGTCCCGTTAACCCATGGATTTCTTGAATTTAAGGGAGGGATTTCGCATGGTTGGTTTGGGGATAGTCAGTTCATGAAAAACAGCTGGTTACATCATAAATATATTTATTTGCAGTTCGGCGGCAGATTACCAGTTCACATGAGTTACGGGTTCCATCATTTTGCACAATGGGGAGGAGAATCAACTGATCCCGGAATAGGAAAAATGCCGAATTCATTCGGTGATTTTTTTAAAGTCTTCTTTGCCAAAGAAGGTGGAACGGATGCAAACTTGTCTGACCAATTAAATGTATTAGGGAATCATTTAGGATCAAATAACTTTAGGCTGGATGTTCTTCTTTCAAAAATCAAAATAGGAGTTTACTGGCAGACTATATTTGAAGACAGTAGCGGAATGAAATTTCAGAATATACATGATGGCCTATTTGGTATTTATTTACTTACAAAAGAAAAGGATCGGTTAATAAATGGTTTCGTCTATGAATTTATTAATACGTCAGATCAAAGCGGACCTGGTGTAATTTACTATTTGTTTAATGGTATCTATTATTCTTATCCTGTTCCAGGAAGCATCCAGGTATATAGTGGTGGGAATGATAACTATTTTAATCATGGCCTATATCAGGCAGGATGGACATATAAGGGAATGACTATTGGCACACCACTAATAACATCACCAGCGATTTATTCCGGAGCCCATCCAGAAGCCAATTATATAATGAATAACAGAATTATTGGTCATCACTTTGGCCTTGAAGGTATGTACAAGGATTTTAGTTATAAATTCCTGTTTACTTACTATTTAAATTATGGAACAATGTTATTCCCATTAGAAACTAAAGAGGCGCAATATTCACTACTTCTGCAAAGTCAGATTAAGAGACTTCTCCCCTGGGGTGTCAGGTTAGGAGTATCCATTGGTTTTGATCATGGAATGTTTTATGGAAATAATGCCGGATTAAAGATAACTCTGCATAAATCATCAGCCCCGGGCGATTAAAATACAAATTCAAACTTTCAATTGAAATCACTATTGTCCAACTAAAAATTATGAGATTCTTGGCCTGCTCATATTAACAAGGATTTATTTTGTTGTACGGAAGATAAGGGTGGATGAAGGTAATCCTCCAAGTACGTTATCCTTCAAATAATCTGGTGACTATCATTCCAGACGAAAGGAGGTGTAGCAAAGAATCTTTTTCCGTCTTTATAGAATTTGCTGTTTAGTAGTGTATTAGAATGACGTAAAAAATACTTTAATCAGGCAGGATTATAAAATAAAATACTATTCCAGTCAGCTTTCTAAAACAGCCAGCTTTCTTTTCAGTGTCTTGCAAATTTAAGTTCTAATAAACCGTTGATATTAATGCAATTTATACAAAGAAGCCGGAAGTTCAAGGTCCATTGATGAAACAGAAATAATTCTTATTATTATCAATACTCCCTAAAAACTCATCAGTTCCAGGAGATAATTTTCCAAGGATTATTTTTCTTAATCATTAACTATTAGCTTTTGAGTAAATAGTGTCAGATTTCCAGTTCCCATTTGAATCAAATAAATGCCGTGCCTGAGATTTATCGAAATCTGAAAATCCCTGATTCCAGTACTTAATTTATCTGTGTATAGAACGTTTCCAACAAGATTTACTATCCGGATAAAATCAAATGTCATGGCAGGTTCATCAATCCTAACATTCACATATTTACTGGCAGGATTTGGAAAGATTTTAACAGGCAATTTTTCATAATCCATTGAATTTTTATGCTGGTATCCAAATATTTTCAATTCAGAAATGAAGTTCCATGAGTCTGTTGAATTTCCTAATCCTATTAGTTTGACATAATTATATTCTTTCCCTGTTTTAGAAGGGGGAAACTCAAATACCTGTATTTCACCTGAAAAATCACAGGAGGCAGTTTTGGTTAAAATAGATTCCCAGACTACTTTATCTGATGACCCAAGAATATCAAAATATGATTGTCTTTTTTGACCTGGTTGAAAGGCCAATTTAACATGCTGAACTCTATATGAATGTTTTAGTTCTATAACAAGCCATTGTTCTTCTCCTTCAGCAGCCCACATTGTTCCAATATTTCCATCACTTATATTGTACGGAAAGTATGGTATTTGAAAACTGCTTGCTTCAACATTTGTAATTTCAGCCACTTCAAGTTCCGGCTTGTACGGAAGAATGTTGATTGGAATTATCTTGGACTCAACTGTCTTTCCATCACTAATACTGAGGATAAATTCAACTTTAAGAGGTGTGCTAACTATTGGTCCCAGATATTCAATTATTGATTCTGTTGTAGAGGATACGGATATATTATCTGGTACTGCCCACGTATATGTGAGATTATCCTTATTGGAATCATAGCTGTCGCTCGCATTTATCTCATTCACAAATCCTGAATAACTGTTAGGTTGATAATTTACAACTATTACAGGAGGGGTATTGACACTTGCAACGTTGTTAGTTACTGCCTGTGCACTCAATGTCGCTGCCTGACCTCCCGATGGTGTCTGCAATGGATTTGTTGCCGGCTTGGTATACGCCACTGTTATAATATCTCCATTGACCACAGGACTTGAAAGTGTTAACAGTACCCTGGTCCCTGAAATAGAAACCGAACTCACACTCCTTGAAACTGAATTTACCAACACCGCAAAGGCCGTTGTTGCTGGTACTATATTGGCTAGTGCCAGATTATATGTCATGCCTAGTACTGCAGGTGTCGCATTCTCTATCCCCGAACTCTGATAAACAGGTACTGCCGGACTCACATTATTTGTAACCACCTGTGCACTCAATGTCGCTGCCTGACCTCCCGATGATGTCTGCAACGGATTTACAGACGGTACATTATATGCTACTGTTACCACATCACCATAGTTTACCGGACTCAATAACCTTAATTGAACCTTTGTCCCTGATATGACTACAGCATTTATTGTCATTATTACTGAATTCACTGTAATAACAAATGCCGTTGTGGTTGGTATTATATTGGCTAATGACAGGTTATACGTCATCTCAACCACCAAAGGACTGGCATTCTCAACTGAAGAACTAATATAAACAGGACTGACAGTACCAATTTTGTTTGTCACTGACTGTGTTATAAGCGATGCTGCCTGTCCGCCCGATGCTGTCTGTATCGGATTGGATGATGGTTTAGTATATGATAATGTAATAATATCACCATATACTGCCCCACTTGTAAGTGTAAGCAATACTTTCGTTCCCGAAATAGATACAGAGGTTACTGTCCTTACAACAGAATTTACCATCACCGTAAAAGCTGTTGTCGCAGGTACTATATTGGCAAGTGCCAAATTATAGGTCATCTCAAGTACTGCAGGAGTCGCATTCTCTACCGCTGAACTCTGATAAACAGGNACTGCCGGANTTACATTATTTGTCACTGTCTGAGCACTCAATGAGGCTGCCTGTCCTCCCGCAGATGTCTGCAGTGGATTTGTTGCCGGCTTGGTGTACGCTACTGTTATTACATCACCATATACTACAGGACTTGAAAGCGTCAGCTGTACTCTGGTCCCGGAAATTGTTACACTGCTCACAACCCTCGATACTGAATTTACCATCACCGTAAAAGCTGTTGTTGAAGGTACTATATTGGCCAAAGCCAGGTTATATGTCATGACTAGTACCGCCGGTGCTGAATTCTCTATTACTGAACTTACATATGCCGGAATAGAAGGCGTACTTGAAGAACCATATTCAAATGGCCCCATTGAAGGAGGTACATGATATGCAACTCCAGAACCATCTAGAGTTAATCCAGATACATTAGTTCCTGCATAAATAAGATCTGATCCTGCTACTAATTTACCGAAGGTGATATCAGGTAAACTCCCGTCGGATTTTCTTGGGGCCCGTAACTGAACAGTATCAAGGTTTAGATAATCACTAGCATTAACAGTAACGTTACCATTCCATGAATTAGTACGTTGAATCTCATTCGGGGCAAAGTCATCAGCACTATTTTCAGGATAATTCCCAAAAGATACATTATTGTTAAATATTGATGGCGAGTCATTATCATAAAAATGGAAACCCCCATAGATTTTTCCAGAAATGCAATTCCGTTCATAACCATTATGAAATGCAAGACAATTATCAAATTCCCAGGTATCTGGGTCATTATTCTGATCATATCCAACTCTATTGCCCACAGCTATGCAATTCTGCAACACTCTACGAACAGTAGTATAAGTGGGATCACCATAATGGTATCCCTTAAATCCATTCCCATCTCCTTCATCATAGCCATTGTTCCATGCCCAGCAATTTCTTATCGTCATTCTACCGGCATCTCCAAAGCTGAATCCTCCATCACTATTATGCCAGGCTCTGCACCCAGTAACTGTAACCGTACCGTTAATGTCGGGAGAACCCATCGTAAAACCAGCTGAACCACCTCCATGATATGCTGTACCATCGCTTAAAAATGAGCTATTGTATAAATCATAGTTGTCAAATGAATCGCAATTTATAAACTCAACTGTTCCTATACCACTACCACTTTCAAATCCTGGTCCTCCATTATTATGGCAAGAAATATTTTCAAAAATTACATGATTACTATAATCATACAAAATACCTGCACAAATTACATCTCCATCTTGCTGCCTGACATTCCTGATCTCTAATCCTTTGAAATGAACATAATTCATATAACCTGTAAACTGAATCCCAAAGTTTGCTGCTATTCGAGGTTTCTTTGAGCAGTCCAGTATCGGATGTTCACCAGGATAGTTAAAAAAGCATATCGGACGAGTTGCTGTACCATTTGGAGCGAAGACAGTAATATTATAGGGCTGGGTCCAATAGTAGATTCCACCTCTAAATAACACTGTGTCTCCGGCAACCTGAGCTTCCTCAAATGCCTTTTGCCAGGATGCCCAGGGAGCGCTTTTTGTACCTGGGTTATTGTCATTTCCAGTAGTTGACACGTAAAATGTTTTGGCTAAAACCACTGGACTAATTAATAAGAATAATAATAGTAAAATCGTTTTTAGTTGATTCATCTTTTTTGACCAAAAATTGAAAATTATTGACTAACGCTTAAAACAAATTGATTAACGCAACAATTATTTAAACGAATCCTTCTCAAAATTGTTGCAATATTAGATATTTTTTAAGATCCCTGAAAAAAAAATGTTATAATAATTATTATAAACTGTTAATTGTTAATAAATATCCTGAACTGTCAGTAATATAAGGATTTATCATTCAAACATTATGATTAATCCTTAAAAAAATACTCCTCATCAAATATGAACCTGTCTTTAACAAAAGATTCTTTGAAATTCACTAATATTGCACTAACAATTGATCTACCTGTTAAATCAAAATAAAAATGAACTTGTCGAAATTGATGTTTTTAATCAATTCTTATAGGAATCTAAAAACAGTTGGACTGCTGTTCCTCTTCTGTTTTTCAATCTCCTGTGTGACCCAGCGTAAAGTCGAGTACTTTCAGAATAAGAACATCAGTTCAATTAAGGAAGCTGAGTTACCGGATTACAGGCTTAAGCCCAATGATGAGCTTTTCATCCAGATCAATAGCCTTGATGAAGAAGCTGCAAATGTTTTTTCAAGAGCTGGGAGCCAAACTTCTGGGGGTGCTGGAGGAATACAACCCTATGGGGCATCCCTGATGTCATACACTATCGACAAGGGAGGATTTCTTCTTTTACCAGTTATCGGTAATGTGTATGCCAAAGATAAAACATTATCGGAAGTTAGTTTAATTCTAAGGGACTCACTTATGCATGTACTGAATCAACCTGTTGTCACATTAAAACTTGTAAACCGCTATGTATCTGTTTTGGGGGAAGTCAGGAATCCTGGTCATTTTTCTTACGCTCAAGAAAAACTTTCAATTTACGATGCAATAGGGCTAGCAGGTGATATTACCGAATATGGCAACCGTGGCAATATAGTCCTTATACGAAACGAGGATGGAGAAAATACTCGAACAAGCTTGAACCTTACTTCAACCGATATTCTTGGTTCAACATATTATTACATAAGACCAAATGATATTATCTATATAAAACCATTAAGACGTAAGGCATGGGGCATGCGTGAATTCCCATTTAATCTATTGTTCAATACAATAACGACAGGTTTATTAATTTATAATATAATCAAACAGTAGTTTATTCGCTTCAAAATTAAAATTAAATATGTCTCACCCTCAAAACATTAATATTCAGGAAGAAACCGACTTTAAAAAGATTTGGGATCTTATACAAAGAAATTACAAATTATTCATTTTATGTTTAACCATTGCAATTGGCATTGCATTCTTAATAAACCGATACGCCATTCCGCAGTTTAGTATTACATCGTCAGTTCTGATTAAGGAAAAGGATCAGCAGGGAGGAAGGGACATGAATGATTATCTGAACAGCAGTTTGTTTGGAAAGAATCAGAATTTTCAAAATGAATTATGGGTCATAAAATCAACTCCTGTAATTGAACAGACCGTCCGAAATCTTGATCTATCAATCTCATATTATAATAAAGGCAGGTTGCAATATTATGATGCATATAAGGATGTACCATTTAAAGTTACATTCTTAACCAATCATCCCCAATTAGTATTCACCAGATTCAATTTAACGTTTCTTAATGAAAATTACTTTCAATTAAAAGCCGAGGCTAAAAGAGCTTCATTCTATAATTTTGACACTGAGGAGTTCACTCATCAAAAGGAAAACTGGATTTTTACCAAAAATGGAAAGTTCGGGGAACTTATTGAAACTCCTGATCTGTCATTTGTTATTCAACCAGCAGACAGTACTAATAAATCCTATAATAATGGCTCATCTTTTGGATTTGTTTTCAAGCCATATTTCGCTCTAAGAAATGAGGTGAAAGGAAAATTGAATTTTAGCATGATAGATAAATTGGCCACAGTTATCAGGATTAATATGAGATGTGAGTCACAACAGAAAGGTATAGATATAGTAAACGAATTAATGAATGTATATTCAGAACAGAACCTCGAACGAAAGAACCACACTGCAAGTATAACAATTGATTATATTGAAAAACAATTAAGTGAAATTGCTGACTCTTTAAGCCTTACCGAAGAAAACCTGCAGCGATTTCGCTCCTCGAACCAATTATTAAATATTTCTGACCAGGCCTCCAATATTTCAACTCAGTACAGGGATCTACAAAACCAGCTGGATGAACTGGTAACCAGGAAAAAATACTACGATTATGTATCTAATCTGCTGAAAAATGACAATTTTTCAAATATTATGTTACCTGCTTCCATTGGAATTTCAGATCCTATTTTAAATAACCTAATATCTGAACTTATATCTTCTCAGGCTCAACGGTCAAATCTCATTGAAAACAACCAGGAAAGAAATCCTCTCGTTCCTAAACTCACAATTCAGATTGAGAACCTTAAAAAAACAATTTCCGAGAACATATCCGCTGTTGCAAAATCAACAAGCATTTCAATTGAGGAAATGAATAAACGTATTAGACGAACTGAGGCTGAAATAACGAGGCTTCCGGCAACACAACGTCAGTTAACAACAATTGAACGGAAGTTTCGACTAAATGATGCAATTTATGATTACTTGCTTGAAAAACATGCTGAAGCTAAGATAACCAAAGCTTCAAATTTGCCTGATGATATCGTAGTCGAACCTGCAATGGGAGTTGGGCAAGTATCACCTAACAGTAAAAGGAATTATCTTTTAGCATTTTTTATGGGTCTTGCTTTCCCTTTCGGACTTATCATGATAAGAAGTATCTTGAATGACAAAATAGAGGCTCAGGATGACTTAGAAAGGATTACTAATCAGCCGGTTCTGGGGAAAATACTCCATAACAAATATAAGACAAACAATGTGATGTATGAATTTCCAAAATCAGATATAGCAGAATCATTCCGTGCTCTTAGAACAAACCTGGACTTTTATGTCCGAGGAGATTACAAGAAAGTAATAATGGTAACCTCTTGTCTTGAAAATGAAGGAAAATCTTTTGTTGCCCAAAACCTGGCCATGAGTTATGCACAATTAGGAAGGAATACAATTCTAATAGATTTTGATTTACGTAAACCGAAAACATATTTCAAAGAACAGGAGGCAACCCTTGAGGGACTTAGCTCTTACATGATTAATAAAACAAATCTGGATGACATTATTTTAAAATCTCCAAATGATAAACTTGATTATATTATTGCTGGAATTCTGCCTCCCAATCCCGTCGAACTTTTAGCCCTCGATAAAACTGTAGAACTTATCAGGAGACTGAAGAAAGATTATGACATTATTGTCCTTGATACCACACCACTTGCTCAGGTTTCTGACGCTTACCTGCTCATCGACCTTGCCGAAGTAAAAATCCTAGTTTCTCGCCAAAACTATACTCTCAAGAAGGTATTCTCGTTAATCATGAAAGATTTACTGCAAAAGAATGTTAGTAATATCTGCATCGTTTTAAATGATAACCGTTTTTTTAGCGATCAGTATGGTTATGGTTATGGATATCAACAAAAAGGAATTTTTAAGAGAAAAAGGAAAAGGCGGAAACATCTTGCAATGGATTAACATCCATGTAGTCTGCATTAAATTGCACTTATCAAGATTAGCGGTGGGTATCGTAAAAAAATGAAACTACTATATGACATTATATGCGGGAACTTTAATTCTTGTAATTATTATTCCCACTTGTTTTCAATTGATTTTGATTGTATTGATTAATTCTATAAATAATGATGGAAGAATATCTTAAATACTCATAAAAGGTATTGTTGTCTAACGAAAACAATTTGTTGATTATTTTGAGATTTTCTTTCATCTTCCAACCTAGTTTTGTAAGTACTGAATAGGGGACTGACGTGGCGAAGCTTTGAATAGTGGATTCATAATTTTGCTGCGATTTTTTACAAATCAACCTAAGAAATTTATAATAAAGCCTTATTGTGAATAAAGAAAGGACAATAGACAAGCGAAATTATAAACTGGTTATATTTTCACTTTTATTCTTGAATCTCTTCAATTGGATTTCTATTGTTGAAGGTATTTATGGTATTCCAAAAGTTGTTAAATATTCACTTTCTGTTGGGGTCCTTTCAATAATAATATATTACCGATTCGCTAATCCAACAAAGCCTTCAACAGGCAGACTTTTTTATCCCATAATAATAGTCTTTTTCTTATGGTCTCTGGTATTATTGGTTTCAACGGCGATTAAGTTCAACAATCTCTTTTATTTACAGAGGGCTCTGGGGCAGCCTCTTTTTTTTATACCTTATATAATTCCGATGTTCATACTATATTCGAAATATGATTTGAAGTTCTTCAGTTATTTTTTCAAATACTCCTTCATTTTTATTATCCCAGCCATTTTGATCCAGCTTTATATAATTGCCACAGGTATTGCTTCAGATGACTGGGAGGAGCAAAATAACAGGATGCTTTTGTTTGACATTGGCAGTAAATTCTTATTACTTACTTCACAATTTTCAAGAAAGAGGTATGTATTCGGTGTAGCTCTAATCTATAATCTGCTAACTATATATTTATTTGCGCATTACGGATCAAGAGGGATTTTGATGGATTATATTATACTGCTATTGTTTATGATTGTATTTCGATTAAGAAGTCCATTTTTGGAGTTTGCTGACCGTATGAGGATATATTTTGCAGGATTAATAGTGATAATTCTTGTAATGGCTTTTGGATACCTGGCTACATCGAGCTATGTATTTCAAAGAGGTTTTTCAAAAGATGCTTTTGAAGAATCAAGAAGCGTTGTTTTTCAAGATTTCTTCTTGGATTTCAGTTCAACAACAGATTGGGTAATAGGAAGAGGACTTGACGGAACGGTTTTTCGGTCGTTAAATATAGATGAAGAACGAGCTGGATATATTGAAAACGGATTTCTGACTGTAACCCTTAAAGGAGGTTTGCTATATTTAATTCCGTTCATATTAATTTTATTAAGAGCAAGCTATCTCGGATTTTTCAGGAGTAATAATGATATGGTAAAAGCAATGGCTGCATTATTACTTATATACGTTATGATGATGATTCATTTTAATTTGCCTGCATATACCACCAGATATGTTTTTATCTGGATAGCAACATCCACGTGTTTTACGCCTGTATTGAGAAACTATAGCAATGAAGAGATTTATCAGGCAATGAATGGCGATCTTAATTAGAACTTTTAACTCATCATTTTGCACCTGAATTTATTGATTTATTTTTGACCTGCATGTCAATGAAAGTACTATGGTTTTCAAATACTCCGGCAAATGGGGCTGAATATTTACATGAAGGTCCAGTTGGTGGTGGTTGGCTAAAGGCATTGGATAAAGCCCTTCAAAAGAAAGTGGAACTGCACGTTGCTTTCTACTATCCAAAACTAAATCATAGTTTTAAGTATGGTGACACAATCTACTATCCCATAAGTATAAAGAACTGGAAATTTCAAACAATCTTAGGATTATTCAGGGATTATCTTATAGACAAGCAGGATATAAAAAAATACTTGGAAGTAATTTATTCCATCAAACCAGATATTATACATATTCACGGTACTGAAAATCCTTTCGGATGTATTATCCCATATGTTAATATTCCGGTAGTAATTTCTATTCAGGGATGTATCACTGTCTATTTTCATAAATTTAGTAATGATTTTAACATAAGAAATCTTAGGAAAAGCAAATATAACTATGGTTTAAATTTGAGACTGTTTCTGAGACATAAATCGTTTTTAAGAGTAAAGCGAGAATTTAAAAAAATGTCTTTTCGGGAACAGAATAACTTAAGTCTGGCTGAAAATATTATTGGGCGTACTTCCTGGGATAAGAGAATTGCTTCTGTTCTGGCTTTAAAAAGTGAATATTTTCACAGTGATGAACTGTTACGAGATATTTTTTTTAAATATATGTGGAAATATCAAAAAAAGTCTAAACTAATTATTCACACTACTACAGGGGATAGTCCTTATAAGGGATTCGAAACCATTTGCGAGTCTCTTTTCTTACTAAATTCAGTCCTGGATATTGAGGTTTTATGGCAAATAGCAGGGATTGGTTCAAGAGACAGAATAGTAAAAGTTACCCGGGACAAGCTTAAAAGAAGATTCCCTGAAACCGGTTTGATATATCTGGGAGAAATAGGAGAAAATGAACTCGTACAAAAGATGTGTGATGCTGATGTTTTTGTTTCTGCCTCACATATCGAAAACAGTTCAAACAGCCTTTGTGAAGCATTGCTCATGGGGATGCCATGTATTGCCACTTTTGCTGGGGGTACGGGATCATTACTAAAGGATAATGAAGAGGGTATATTAATTCAGGATGGGGACCCCTGGTCAATGACGGGAGCAATTTTAGAGCTCCACCGAAACCCTGATCTGGCAATTCAATATGGGAGAAAAGCTCGCGAAAGAGCTTTATTAAGGCATAATCCAGAAAGACTAGTAACGGAATTAATTAATATATATGAACAAATAATTTTAAAGAAGAATGTAGAACTACCGTAGAATAATTAACAAGCTAAATTCCCTAAAATAGTCATTTAAAATAGGTTTAACCAAAATTCACTTATTCTATGGCTCGTTTTACCACTCTTTGATGAAATACCCAATCTAACTCCAGGTTAACAGATTCATGAAATTACTTTTTTTATTAAAAAATAACATATATGCCGAAACAAGTGCCGGATCAAACCGATGGAGAACATTTGTTGAAGGTCTTTCAAATTTTGATGTTGAAATAGTCTTGCTTTTTACATCAGGGTACATAACTAAAGAAGAAAAGAGAAGATATAGAAAAAAGGGATTGATTAATAAGAAGATAACTTACATTTATGGATCCTTTGAAAGTTCCACAAATATTTGGATCAGCAGGATTAATGTGTATATTCTTTCAAGATTCTTCTTATTTTTTAATATTATTAGTTTTAAAAAGTTAATTAAGAAATTCAAACCTGGAGTGATTGTAATTAATCCTTGTCTTGAAGTCTTCAGAGTGATTAACAGGGTATATCCAAAGTCACACGAAGGCTTCAAGATGTTGATGGAAATTAATGAATTCAATGATGTTTTTGATATTCATACTACCAACAGACTTCAAAAGCTTAACAACAGTCGATTCAACTACTATTTATCAAAAAGTATTTTTCCGCAACTCGATCTTTGTCTTGTTATTACGGAAACGCTTAAGAATCATTATAGCCTTTTTCCTGGAATAAATCCCAGCATATCCTTTCTTAAAGTTCCCGTTACGGTAGATCTGGATCGTTTTAAAAAACAATTACCTCATAATAATTTTCAGAAACCATATATTGCTTATTGTGGTTCTAGTAGTTTTCATATCGATGGGGTAGATATTCTCATTAAATCGTTTGCACGTATTGCGGAACTTTATCCCATACTAAAGCTCTATATAGCTGCTTACTGGGAAAATGATGGTCCCAAAATGATGAAACTAATCCGGAATACAAATCTGCCAGGTAGAATTATTTATCTGGGAACACTTGAAAGGGATGAAATCCCATCACTTATTCAGAATGCAAGAGTTTTAGCCTTGGCCAGGCCTGATTCTAGACAATCCAGAGGAGCATTTCCAACAAAAATAGGTGAATATCTGGCAACTGGTAATGCTGTATGCGTTACTAAAGTCGGAGAAATAACAAGCTACCTTGTAGATAACGAATCTGCTTTTTTGGCCAATCCGGGAGATATTGATTCTTTCGTGGATGCATTAAATAGAGCCTTGAGTGACGATATATTATCTAAAGAAATAGGAAAAAAAGGTAAAAAAGTCGCTGAAAAATATTTCAGTATGGAAGTCCAGGCAAAAAACATTTACAATTTTATCAAAGATAACCTTTAATTCAATCGTTTTTTTGGCCTTAAAAATTCCTTTTCCTTTCCTTACATGTCTGATATGCAGTTTCCCGAACTTAAAAATTCACTCAAGAAAATTTTTTCAAACCTCCCAGGTTGGAGAAGCAATAGAAAAATTGTCGTAATTGAATCAGATGACTGGGGAAGCATAAGAATGCCATCCAAAGAGATCTATAATAGATGTCTTCAATCAGGATATCCTCTTGATAAATCAACATATGAAAGATATGATTCCTTATTAAGCAAGGATGACCTGGAATTACTTTTTGAGCTATTATTGAGCTTCAGGGATAAAAATGGGAATCATCCCACAATTACTGCTAATTGTTTGGTGGCCAATCCTGATTTTGAGAGGATTAGATTGAATAAATTTCAGGATTATTATTTCGAATTAATAACAGAAACTTTCAAACGATATCCGAAACATGAAGATAATTTTCGAATATGGCGCCATGCTATGCAAAACGGGATTTTCCATCCGCAATTCCATGCCAGAGAACATCTTAATGTATCACTTTTTATGGACGCGCTGCAAAAAGGCGATGAGGATGCCCATTATGCATTTAAAAATGAAATGCCAGGAATAATTCCTAAAGGTACCGAATTTAAGGGGAACTTTTATGTTGAATCCACGAGGTTTAGATCTGAAAAGGATAAAGCTGAGAAACTTAAAATTTTGCTGAATGGACTTGATATATTTGAAAAGCTGTTCGGTTACAAATCGATGACTATTACTCCACCGAATTATATATGGAGTCCAGATTTTAACAAACCTGTTGTTGATAAAGGCATTAAAATATTTCAAGGAGTCCGTATGTATTTTGAACCAATTGCAAACAACAGTTTTAAGAACCATTCAATTAGAATGGGTGAAATAAACAAATTGGGACAAACCTATCTTACACGCAATGTATTGTTTGAGCCGACAGAATATAAATCAGTAATAAAAGATCCTGTAGATAGATGTTTATCCGATATGTCAAGTGCTTTTAGAGTAAACAAACCGTCAATAATAAGCAGTCACCGAATTAATTATGTTGGTTACATAGATGAAGTCAATCGAGATAGCACCCTGAAGATGCTCAATCAGATTCTAAAAAAATCATTGAGAAGATGGCCTGAAATTGAGTTTATGACATCTGATCAGCTTGGCAAGATTATCCTTGATGAAAAGAAATAATCACTAAACATGTAAATTATAGGGATTTTCATTACACAGAATAATTCTCTACTACATAATCAAAAATAGAAAAGGGAAAATTCAGGATACATAAGAACAATGAAAATAGCAATTCATCATACAAAAGGGACATTTAGCGATAGATGGATAGAGTACTGTGAAAGGAATGATATAAACTGGAAGAAAGTTGACTGTTATCGCAACGATATTATCAGTCAGATCTCTGATTGCGACATAATTATGTGGCATTTCCATCAAAGTAATCCAAAAGATATTTTATTTGCGAAACAACTTCTTAATGCGCTACAAATCACTGGGAAAAAGATTTTCCCAGATTTTAGGACTTCCTGGCATTTCGATGATAAGCTAAGTCAGAAGTATCTTTTGGAAGCCATCGGAGCACCTATGCCAAAATCATGGATCTTCTTTGACAAACAGGAGGCATTGAAATGGGTAGAAAATACCGATTTTCCAAAAGTCTTAAAACTAAGGGGTGGTGCAGGTTCCCAGAATGTATCTCTTGTCGAAACAAGAAATAAATGTAAAAGACTCATCAACAAGGCTTTTACTCGTGGATTTCCGGTTTATAATGCTCTTGGAAGCTTAAAAGAGCGGTTTCGAAAGTACAGGTTGGGTAAAACCAATTTCCAGGATGTTTTGGAAGGGATTGTTCGTTTCGTAATACCACCACCTTATGCAAAGATCAGAGGAAGGGAAAAGGAATATATCTATTTGCAGGAATTTATAAAGGGGAATGACTACGATATTCGTGTAGTTGTGATTGGGGAAAAAGCATTTGCAATTAAACGTTTGGTTAGGGAAAATGATTTCCGGGCTTCTGGAAGTGGCAAAATCCTTTATGATAAAAATTTAATTGATAAACAAACAATAATATTATCCTTTGAACTTGCTGACAAGCTTGAAAGTCAATGTGTCGCATTTGATTTTATTTATAAAAATGGAAAACCTTTGGTAGTCGAAATCAGTTATGGTTTTTCACCTGAAGGGTATGACCCCTGTCCTGGGTATTGGGATAAAAATATGGTGTGGTATGAAGGGAATTTTAATCCTTATGGCTGGATGATTAAAGACCTTCTGAACAATATTAATTCTAGAAAAGATAATTAATGAAGGTGGACAGGAAAAACATTTGCCTTGTAATCCATTCCCTTCAAGCAGGAGGTATGGAAAGAGTAATGTCAGAGTTAGCCGATTATTTTTGTAGGAAAAATGGAGTTATAGTCCACATGGTCCTATACGGGAGAAAACCTGTAATATTTTATCATATCCCTGATAATCTCATAATTCACAAACCGATATTAGACTTTAATGATAGATTCCGTAGATTGTCAACTCTTAAAAGAATGCTCTTTTTAAGAAAAACTATTAAGAGTATTAATCCTGTTACTGTTTTAAGTTTTGGAGAAAACTGGAACAGTTTTGTGATCCTTAGTTTATTGGGATTAAGGTATCCTGTATTTGTATCTGATCGTTGTCGCCCTGATAAGAACCTGGGTCCATTCTATCAAAATCTTCGTAAGTTACTTTATCCCAAAGCTGCTGGAATAATTGTCCAGACGTCTATGGCAAAAGAAATCTATCAAAAATCGATAAAACATTCTTCTTTCAAAGTGATTGGAAATCCTGTAAGAGAGATTTCAACGGACCAGGTTGTAAAAAAAGAAAACATTGTTCTGACTGTTGGACGCATTATACCAACAAAGAACCACTCCAGACTTATCGATTGTTTTCTAAATTTAAACAATTCTGAATGGAATCTTGTTATCGTAGGAGGAAATGCCTTAAATATGAATCTGATAAAAAATCTGGAAGACCAGATCAATGAAAAAGGAGCAAATGGAAAAATCATTCTTACCGGAAGCAGAGCAGATGTTGACCTTTTTTACAGAAAGAGTAGGATTTTTGTACTAACCTCTGAATCGGAAGGATTTCCAAATGTCATAGGAGAAGCAATGTCTGCAGGATTGCCTGTGGTAGCTTTTGACTGTATCGCAGGGCCCTCTGAAATTATTACAGACGGAAAGGATGGCTTCCTCATTCCATTGCATAACTACAAGATATTAGAGGATAGGCTGTACTCACTTATGAATGATCCGGAAATGAGAGATCGAATTGGAAATGAAGCCAGGAAGAGTATTAAACGATTTTCACCTCAAAATATTTGTGAAGATTTTTTTTCATATATTACCTCTCCTAATTGAAAGTACTTCAAATTAATACTTCCTTAAATTCCGGCTCTACAGGCCGGATTGCTTCTGAGATTGGAGATTTATTGATAAAAGAAGGACATGAGTCAGCTATTGCATATGGGAGGACAGCTACTCAAAGCAGTTCACTTGGCATTAGGATCGGGGATTGGAAGAATATTTTTATCCATGTAGCTGCAACACGTCTTCTAGACAGGCATGGTTTTAGTTCAAAAGAGGTAACAAAGATATTGATAAATCGTATCATAGAGTTTGGTCCTGATGTAATTCATCTGCATAATATTCATGGGTACTATATCCATGTTGGCATTCTTTTTAAGTATCTAAAAGTTGCCGGAATACCAATTATATGGACATTTCATGATTGCTGGCCATTTACAGGTCATTGCAGTTTTTTTGATAGAGTTAATTGCACAAAGTGGCAGTCGCGATGTTTTAAATGCCCACTGACTTATGGTTATCCCAAAAGTTGGTTTTTTGATAATTCAAAAAAAAATTTCGACATAAAAAAATCTTTGTTCACCGGAGTTAGTAATATGGTATTAATATCCCCGTCTAGCTGGCTTGCGCAGAATCTAAAGTGTTCATTTCTAAAGCATTATGAGATTAAGGTAATTAACAATGGGGTTGACCTTGATATATTCAAGCCAATAGAGTCGACAGATGCCAGGGATAGATTTAAACTTAAAGGTAAGTATATTATCCTGGGAGTTGCAAATGTCTGGGATAGACGCAAGGGATTAGATGATTTCGTTAAACTACGTTTCTTACTCGATTCCTGTATTGAAATCGTTCTTGTCGGCCTCAAATCAGAGCAAATAAAGAAACTGCCAGATGGAATCAGAGGGATTTCACGTACGGAAAATACTGAAATACTTGCAGGTTTGTACTCAGTTGCAGATATCCTGGTTAATCCTACCTATGTTGATAATTTTCCTACTGTAAATCTTGAAGCTCTTGCTTGCGGGACTCCGGTAGTAAGTTACAATTCAGGGGGAAGCGCAGAAGCAATAGACTCTGAAACCGGAGCAGTTATTCCCAAAGGCGATCTTTCTAATTTAAAAAATAGTATTCTGGATTTGCTTATGAAAGATAAAAAAGTCATTTCTGTTTCATGCAGGAACCGGGCTGTAAAATTTTATAACAAAAATGACCGATTTATGGATTATATTTCCATTTACAAAGAGTCTTTGACTNAAAATGATCAAACCAACCTTACGAAATAGAAACCTTCTAAAATATGGATAGAATAGTCTTTATTAACCAGTGGGCCAGCCATCTAACAAAAGATATCATTAATGCATACGCAAAGGAATACAAACAGGTTGCATTAATTGCCGGTACAATAACTGAAACTGGAAATCCACTAGATCCAAAAGTTAAATTACATAGAATTGTAAAATATAATAGAACCAGCATTTTTAAGAGAAAACTTACTTGGATATTGGCAACAATTCAAACAATTTTCCTGGTAAAAACCAGGTTCAGAAATTACCATTTGTTTATAACAACAAATCCACCTACGTTGTCATATGTAACATTATTTTGTAAAAATTCATATTCTGTTCAGATTCTCGATATATTTCCGGATGCCCTGGTTGTAGCAGGATTTATTTCGAAAGAATCGAACCTTAACAGAATATGGGAAAACCATAACAGAAAGTATTTTGCCGGAGCTGAACACATTTTTACACTAACCGATGGAATGGCTAGAACTATCTCGAAATATTGCGACCCAGGAAAAATTAAGGTTATCGCTCAATGGTCATCGTCAAATGGTAATTGCTATATTGAGAGGAACAAAAATGAATTTATCAGACTTCACTCACTTGAAAACTATTTTATTGTAATGTATTCTGGTAATATTGGTTTGGGACACCATGTAGCTACCTTGGTTGAAACAGCAAGAATTTTAAGAGATAATAAAGATATACTTTTTCTCATAATTGGTGAAGGATGGAATAAACCGCTTATTGAAAGACTGATAGATGATTACGGCTTAAAGAATTGTCTGGTTTTGCCTTTTCAATCTCCTGACATGTTTAAACATTCCATACAGGCAGCTGATTTAGGGGTCGTTTCGGTTTCTAAAGAATTAGCACCAATTTGTGTACCTATCAAAACATATAATCTAATATATAATGAGATACCTCTGATTTTTATAACAGAAGGCCAATCAGAACTTGCTTCACTTGCAAATAAATACGATGTCGGGAAGTGTTTTACTCCGACACAGTATAGCGAAATCGGCGAATTTATACTTTCACTGAAGTCTGATAAAGATGCCTTGTCAAGATATAAACAGAATCTTAAGAACTGTGCAGATAAATTCACTTCAAAAAATGCCTTGGTGTATGTTAAAAGCATGACATTATGAAATTTTACGCGTTTAGAAACAGTACTATTGAACCATTATTTGCTGGATATGACATATCATTTTCAGGTTATGGTGATATTTCGAAAATTGATCCTGATGCCGAAACGTATATTTGGTTTTATACTCTTCCCTTAAAAGCCGACCAGAGTAAAATCTGTGAAGAGATAAATAATTATCAAAATTCTTTCAACTACCTGTTGAACAATTTGAAGAATAACAAGAATTTTTTGGCATTTACAATTTCTGAAATATCAGTGGTTGTTTATGAAATGAGTAATAACCCTGTTAAAGAAGCAGTTAACAGGTTCAACAATTTACTTCTTGAGGAATCAAAAGCTCATCCCAATATTAAAGTTATCGATTTTGCCACATTTACAAGGGAATACCCTCCGGAAGTCCTGATTGACTGGAAATATTATTATTTATCCTTGATGGTTATTAATCCCAGATTATCCAAAGCATTTGTATGCTGGTTTAATACTCAGCTTGATTCAATTGCCCTTAGAAGGAAGAAATGTTTGGTTCTGGACCTGGATAATACGTTATGGGGAGGAATTTTAGGCGAAGATGGAATACAGAACATAAGATTGGGAGGTCAATACCCGGGGAATGCTTTTGCAGATTTTCAGGCAGGTTTATTGGAATTGTCTAGGAAAGGGATTTTACTCACAATTTGTAGTAAGAACAACGAATCTGACGTTGAGGATGTGTGGAAAAACCTACCAGGGATGATATTAAAAAGGGAGGACTTTTCTGCCTTCAGGATAAACTGGAAGGACAAAGCCAATAATATTGAAGAGCTGGCCAAAGAACTAAATATAGGCCTAGATTCATTTGTTTTTATTGATGATAATCCAACAGAGAGAGAGCTCATTAAAGGTATGCTGCCAGCAGTAGAAGTACCCGACTTCCCTGAACATCCTTATGGATTAACAAAGTTCTTCAAATCACTGGTTGAAAAATACTTCACTGTATATAAGCTTACAGATGAAGATCTTCTAAAAACNCAGCAATACAAGGAAAATGCTCAAAGAACTGAATTAAAAAGAACATTTACCAATTTCGAAGAATATATTAAAAATCTGGAAATTGAGATGTCTGTTATTCAAGCGAATGAGTTTAATATTACAAGAATAGCCCAGATGACTCAAAAGACAAATCAATTTAATCTTACGACTAAAAGATATTCAGATGCTGATATCAGGGCCTTTATAATTCAGGGAACCTGGGTTCGTTGCATCTCAGTCAAAGACAGATTTGGAGATAATGGTTTAACCGGTCTTCTTATTCTCAAGTTTGACCAAAGTAAAGAAATAGCGGTAATTGATACTTTTTTAATGAGTTGCAGAATTTTGGGAAGGAAGATTGAGAATGAATTCCTGGCATACATTCTGAACAATATTTTCAAACAGAATTTTAGTGAAGTAAGATCATATTTTACTCCTTCCCAAAAAAATGAGCAAGTCATTAACTTTTATGAAGAGTTTGGGTTTGCAATTCTAGAAAAAAAACCAGATGGTAAAAAAATCTACTCTCTTAAAAAGGAAAACTATAAATACACACCTAGTAATAATTATAAAATTTCTGAATTATGATTATTCAAAAAATTAAGGCCATAATGCAGGAAATCTTTGAAATTGATTCAGTTCCTGATGATATATCCCAAAAAAGCTGTGATAACTGGGATTCATTGAGACATCTTGCTCTGGCTGTTGCTATCGAAGAAACTTTTAATATTTCTCTTGAACCTGAAGAAATTGAACAGATGACCTCGATTCAAGCAATTACAAAAATAGTAGGAGAAAAACATTAAATTCTGATTTTAAATAATGGAAATCAAAGTGTTGAAAACTTTTGAGATCAGTGATGCTCAATGGACAGACATTTCAAATGGATTTAACACTGCTTTTAATCAGACAAAAACTTTATCACAATTAAAAGAATATTATTTTTCTACAGTTCGTGGTTACTCCTACCACGCTTTAGCCATAAATGAAGCAGGAAGAATTATCGGATCAAACGTAATTACACCAATGGAGTATAATGAGAGCTTGGTATTTGGTTACAGTGGTGGAACATACATCCTTAAAGAATACAGGAATGACATCTCTCTGCTTCGTAGTATGCTAACTTCACTTGAAAGATATTGTAGCGGTGAAGGAATTTCTGCATTTCTGGCAGTACCGAACAAAAACTCTCTTACATACTTTTTAAGAATCGCACGGTACAAGCAGATTGACACATTAAGGTACCATGCTTTACCTGTCAGAATCTCAAGTTTACTTAAAAGGAAGTTTGGTCTAATGTTTGATATTATTTCAATTCCATTTTCATGGTTTTTGGTTGGTCTAAACTATTTTCTTTCTCTGTTAATTAATCCGGTTGCCAGGTCTGTGATATTTGAGTTATCATATAATAAGGAATTTTATCAGAAGAGGTTTTTCCAGGATCATTACATGCATATTGAAAAAGGGAAATTTGAATGTTATTTTAGAGTTAGAGTTGAAGGAGGTGTTAAGACTGCTTATATCCTTGATTTTTCCTATAAAGGGAAGCGATCACTTAGAGCTCTTGCAACTTCAGTTTTCTATGTTCTGACAAATACCAAATCAGAATTAATCCTGTTTATTGGGCATCTAAGATTATTTCAATGTCTTCTTTTTAAGGTTCCCTCTAGAATGGAACCTCAACCCTTAACCCTGGTTTATAAATTAACAGATCCTTCTTATAATCACCTCGATGAGTCACTGGCTTTGGCAGACAACTGGAATTTTAGTCTGATTAATTTTGATGCAAGATAAATTAGTTAGCTCCACCTGAAATACAGTTAAAAACAATAAAACAAATATTGATTTAGGAAATGGATGATATCAGATATTCTGCTCTTTCAGTTGATGTAGAGGATGGAGTCAATATTGCCATGCGTGACATGTTTAATATAAATATACCACCTACAGAAAGAGTCATTAAAAACATAAATAATATTTTATCATTATTTAATGAAAATGGGACAAAAGGCACTTTTTTTGTCCTAGGTGAGATTGCTGATACTTTTCCTGACCTCATTAAATCTATTTCATCTGAAGGGCATGAAATAGGAGTTCATGGATATTATCATGACCTGTTTTATAAAATAAAACCTCAGAAGGCCAGAGAAGATCTTTACAGGGCAAAATCCTTGCTTGAAGAAATAATAGGTAACCCTGTATATGGCTTTCGTGCACCTGCTTTTTCGATTACTCATGATACTGCCTGGGCTTTGAATATAATTGCTGAACTTGGATTCAGATATGATAGCAGTATAATGCCAGTGAAAGTAAATCGGTATGGTTGGGCAGGATTCAATAAGAAAATCCATCGTTTATTATTACCCGGTGGTGATTCTTTGATTGAAGTTCCTTTGTCTGCAATAAAAATCCTTGGTAAGGGAATGCCAGCATGTGGTGGTGGATATTTAAGACACTTTCCTCTCAGTTTCACTAAAATGGTATTCAAAACCGTACAGAAACAACAACCTGTTATAGTATATCTTCATCCATACGAAATTGATAAAGAAAGATATCCCGACTACTTTTACAAGGCAAAGTCATCAGTCAATTTAAAAAAGAGATTGGCTTTATCTATATACAGAATTAATAAGGGCACAGTAGTAAAAAAACTTAGATCACTGATTAATGAGTTTCAGTTTAAACCTATTAATGAGATTATTAATATACTTGAAAAGCGAGGAGAAATTCTGTCAAAGCCATTATCGTTAAATAATAACTAGAGCCATTTTTTTCATGTTCTGGCAATAATATAACTTTCAAATTATATTTTATCAAATGGATTTAAAAACTAAATTAAAAATAAATTTAAAAAACATACCGGGCAAACGATTTAAAAGGAAATATTTAATTATAGAATGCGATGACTGGGGTGGCATCCGAATGCCTTCAAAAGAGGTTTACAACAAATTGTTGAAAGCAAATATTTCAATTCCTGATGATTGGAGCCGGGTTGATACACTTGCAGATAAGGAGGACCTTGATCATCTTTTTGAATTACTTCTTGGCGTGAAAGATAAAAATGGACGATCGTCTGTTATGACACCTGTCACAAATGTGGCAAATCCTGATTTCACGAAAATAAAAGAATCTGGATTTACACGGTATTACTATGAACCATTCCCTGAGACCTTAAAGAGATATGGAAGGCATCCCGAAACATTTAATACATGGAAGAAAGGTATCGAAATGGGTATTTTTATGCCTGAGTCGCATGGACGTGAACATCTTACTGTCCAGTTATGGTTGGAGAAGCTTAAAGAAGGTTGTAAAAATCTGCGGTTTGCATTTGACCTTGGATTTGCTGCCGTTACTGTAGAAGGCCTTCCTTGGGTCTATCAGGAATTCCGACCTGAATTCTATTTTAATGATTTTAGTCAAGTGGATTTTTTGAAAAATTCGATTAGTGATGGAATAAAACTCTTTGAAGAGTTGTTTGGCTACATTCCACATGCATTTGTGCCGAGCAATTCTATTTTTCATCCCTCCCTTGAAAAAACACTTGCCCTAACTGGTGTCAAATATCTATATAAAAACCACTTTTCATATATTCCTGATGGACATGGAAATATAAACCGTAAATTTTGTAAAATTGGCAGGCAAACAAGTGACGGGCTAACCTACTATACCAGGAATTGCGCCTTTGAGCCCAGAAATCCGGAGTATCAAGGGATTGATTTTACTCTTAAACAAATAGAGGCATCATTTCGCTGGAACAAACCGGCAATAATAAGTACTCATAGAGTAAATTATATTGGAGTAATTGATAAAGGGAATAGAGAAAAAGGATTGAAAGAGCTGAAGCTTTTATTGGATTCAGTTGTCAGAAAATGGCCTGATGTGGAATTTATAAGTACAGGAGAATTTTTTTCAGGAAACCAAATTCAGAATTGAAAATAATAACTCCAAATAACCTTATTTAGTAAAAAATGATCATACTTGGAGATATTGCCTCTCCTGATTTGGCTACCACTGAACAACTTCAGAATGTTTTTGAAGAAAACAAGGAGGTTTTTGATGAAAAAATTCTCGTATACAATTTTGAAGGTCTTGTAACTGATATGGAACTCCTAACAGAAAATCGATCTTTTCTTTTTAACCACCGATCAGTTCCCTCAGTTCTCAACAGAATTGCAGAACCTGTTTTCTGCATGGCCAATAATCACATACTCGACTTTCCCTCGGCATTTGATACCACTATTAGTATTTTAAAAAAAGAAGGCATTAAATTTTGTGGAGCTGGAAAATCAAAAGATGAAGCTTCGACGCCAATTTCATTTATTGACCATGGGATTCAAATTTTCTTGTTTAATGCATGCTGGGATTTTCTTCTTTATAACCAACGGAATCCTTCTAAAGGAGTTCATATATCTGAAATAAAAGAATTAAAGATAATCAAGGAATTAAGAAATACTAAGGAATCATTTCCCAGTGCAGCCATTGTAGTTTTTCTTCATTGGAGTCTGGATTTGGAAACTCTACCCTACCCTATGTACAGGCAATTTTCAAAGGATTTAATTGATGCCGGGGCAAATGTTGTAGCAGGATCCCATTCTCATTGCGTACAAGGTGGAGAGAAATATAAAAATGGATATATTGCTTATGGTTTGGGCAACTTTTTCATACCTAATAATGTTTTCATTAACGGCAAGCTAACCTATCCTGAATTTGCAAAAATTCAACTGGCTTTAGAGTGGAATCCTTTAAATAATAAAGCGACATGCCATTGGTTTGAATACCAAAAAAATGATTCATTGCACAGATTGAAACATTTGGGAAGTGATCAATTTGAGAGTTCCGATACTCTAAAGAAATATTCTCCGTTTCATGAAATGACGGACAATGAATATCTTAGTTATTTTATTAAGAATAGAAGGAAAAAATTTATGATTCCGGTTTATGTTAATTATAAAAGAAGATATACTAACAAGCTCTTGACTTTTGGATTGAAGAGTCGCGCCAGGCTCGCACATTTATTGGCAAGATTAAATATAATCAAATGGCAAAATTAAAAAATGAAGCTTTTTGAATTATTAAGGAGAAACATATTCTGGTTTTTTGATTTCCTTAATGGAGGAGAAATCAGACAGCATTATCAGGATATTAAAGATGTACTTGAAAATCCTAATAGCCAGACTAGCAAATTGCGCTGTAATAATTATCTTAACAACATTCTCCAACACGCTACAGAAACTACACAATTTTATTCCAAGTTTAAAAATTTTAAAAATCTGGGTGATTTTCCGATAATTAATAAAACTATTATTAAACAAGATCCAGATAGCTTCCTTTCTTCCGAATTCAAATCTGTCAAACTTCACAAAGTCACAACAAGTGGATCAACCGGAGCACCGCTAAGCATTTATCAGGATAAAGGCAAAAGGGTACGTCATCAGGCTGAAAGTATTTTGTTTTCCGAACTGGCTGGTCATCCTCTCGGTGCCAGATTGTACTACCTCCGGGTCTGGAACGAAGCAAATAGAAAGACTTATTTTAAGAGGTTGCAGCAGAACATAATCATGCAGGATGCAAGTGATTTATCGGATAGTTCATTTAGGAAATTCATCGATAAATTAGGAAAAGACAATTCCACAAAATCAATCCTGGCATTTTCTTCAACTTATGAAGCATTAAGCCATTTTTTAAATGAGATAACTCATCCACTCCCTGTAAAAGTCAACAGTCTGATAACTATGTCTGAGGCATTGCCGGAGGGTGCAAAGCAAATATTAAGAGCAGCTTTTAATTGCCCGGTTGTGTCAAGGTATTCAAATATGGAAAATGGATTTCTTGCTCAGCAATGTATTGATGAAAACCATGAGTATCATATTAATTCAGCTAGTTTTAAGATAGAGCTCCTCGATGAAAATAAAGACGAGCCAGCGATCTCCGGTAAACCTGGACGTATCGTAATCACCGATCTATTTAACTTTGGCATGCCAATGATCAGGTATGATACAGGTGATATGGCAATTATCTCAGAAAAATCTGCTTGCAGCAGACAAGGACCTGTTTTTACTAAAGTTGAAGGGCGAAAAGTAGATTTTATTCATGATACAAAGGGGAACTTGTTATCACCACATGTTATTACTAATTCAATGTGGAAATATGCTTCTGAAATTAAACAATTTCAATTCATACAGAATGGTGTGATGGATTACACTTTAAAGCTAAATACTTATCCTGAAGGCTTTAATAGAAGTCTTGAACTATTAAAAGATTTTAAATTTTACCTTGGGAATGATGCCAAAATAAAAATTGAATTTGTCCACGAGATTCCATTACTTGCATCAGGAAAGAGAAAAAAAATAGTTAATAATTTAGGTGGCCAGAGGTAAATATTTAGCATGAAAAGAGTATTCGACATTATTGTGTCATTCATCATTATTGTTTTATTGATCCCAGCTTATCTCCTTATCAGTATTTTTGTGGTGATTTATTTGGGCAATCCAATTTTTTTTACCCAGATCCGCCCTGGCAAAGATTGTAAACCTTTTAAAATAATCAAATTCCGAACCATGACCAATGCGATGGATCCCTCCGGTAGATTGTTACCGAATACTCAAAGGATGACCCGCTTTGGAAAATTCTTACGTCATACAAGTTTGGATGAAATTCCTGAATTTATAAATGTTATTAAAGGAGAGATGAGTCTTGTCGGTCCGAGACCATTACTTATGGATTATATTCCGCTATTTAACCACTTCCAGAATAAAAGACACCAAGTACGCCCAGGGATTACAGGATGGGCACAGGTAAATGGAAGAAATGCAATAACCTGGGAGGATAAATTCAGATATGATGTTTGGTATGTGCAGAATTCCAGTTTCAGCCTGGATTTAAAGATTCTTTGGCTGACCCTTATTAAAGCATTCACCCGCGAGGGTATAACATACCAAGGCGATGTAGCAATGCCAAGATTTACAGGAAATGACAAAACATAACCTTTTTATTCAATTTTTTGAGCTATTTAACTGATTTATCTACAAACTTATTGATAATTAATTATATATTGAAATGAAAATTCTAATAAGCGGTGTCGGAGGTGTTACTCCCAGAAGTTTCGCTCAAGCATTAAGAAAATATAGTAAATATGCTATATATGAACTTATTGGTACAGACTCAAATCCATATGCTTTGGGGCTTTACATGCCACAACTATTCAACAAGAGTTATCTTGTACCCAAAGTTTCAGATCCCGATTACTGGGAAATTTTAAACGGGATTATTGAGAAGGAAGGAATTGATTATGCAGTAATCAATCCGGAATTAGAGGTTGTGGAATGGGCAAAAAGATCCTTAGACCATAAATTTGCGTTTAAAGTATTGCTCCCTGAATATAAGTTGGCTTCTCTCCTTGTTGATAAGGCAATCTTATCTGAGGCACTGGAACCATTTGGTCTGGTTCCCAAGTCCTTTACAGTAAGAAAGGAGGACTTGTTTGATGAATCAGACCTTAAACTTCCATATCCATTCTGGATAAGAAGTGCTCTAGGCTCAAGTGGATTGGGTGCTATGAAGGTGAATTCTTTCGTAGAACTTAAGAACTGGATAAATGTAAACCCTAAAGTAGAAAAGTTCCTTGCCAGCGAATTTCTCCCAGGTCGCAACCTTGGTTGTAAGATGCTTTATCATAATGGTGAATTATTGAGAAGCGCAATTGCTGAAAGAGTATATTATATAATGGCAAAAGTATCACCATCTGGCATCACAGGAAATACTTGTTTTGGAAGACTTGTGAATGATCCAAATGTTTTTAATGTAGCCAGTCAGGCTATGGACATTATGTTTCAAAAGACGAATGCCCGGAAACACGGCTTCTTTACTGTTGACTTAAAGGAGGATCAAAATGGAAAACCTTATGTTACAGAAGTAAACGTAAGATTTGTAGCTTTCACGCAATGTTATGCCGCAGGAGGAGCGAATCTTCCAGAGGATCTTGTTCGAGTACTTGATGAAGATCCTTCCTTTGACCGGAGGTTTAAACTATATGAATTTGAACCAGATTTGATATTTCTAAGGGATGTTGATGAGCAACCCATAATAATGAAAGAATCTCAACTACTTAAGACCCTTGTCTTGAATTCCAACAAAAAATAATGAATCAAAAATATACCAGTTATATTGAATAAGTCCTTAGTCTAAACTAAGATTAATAATGAACTACCAGAATGTAAATAGATCCTTAACTCATGTCCTCTTTTGGATGATTTTGAATTTGAAAAGGAGTTGAACAAGAATACAGGGTTACGAAAAGAACAATAGTCATTCTGAAAATTTATTAAATCAGAGATTCTATCGGCCATATTGATCCTGGATGTTTCGAGAACTATAATGAGGTAGCCTAATCGGTCTTTCTTATAAGCTTTTGAGATAGTAAATTTGTTTATTAACTTATTTAGACCTATGGTCAGCAACCTGCTGATAATTAATATAATTATTATTATAATCGTATAATGTTTCAACAACCACTCAAAATACCCGATAACTAAATCAATTATTCTCAAAATTATCAGGAATTATGAATTGAAAGAAGGCTTTGATTTACTAATCAAAAAAATTGATAATGACATTAAATGGTATTTTTAATAGTATTTACAGATTCATTATTGAGAAATCAAGTTCTGAACGAAAAATCAAGTATTTTAGAAAACAAGGGGTGAAGATAGGAGTCGACTGCGAACTTCAGACCATGGCTTTTTCAACTGAACCATACCTGATTGAAATAGGTAACCATGTTGGTATCTCTAATGGTACAGTATTAATAACCCACGATGCTGGAATAAGATGTTTTAAAGAAGAATTTCCAAACAATGATATTTTCGGGAAGATCAAAATAGGGAATAATGTTTTTATCGGTATTAATTGTACAATCCTTCCTAACACTGCAATAGGGGATAATTGCATTGTTGGAGCTGGAAGTGTTGTCCGTGGAAAATTTCCAGATAATTCAGTAATTATTGGCAATCCGGCAAAAATACTGATGAGGATGAATGTTCAGAGAATGTTATATAGACAGAATCCAGGTCTTCTTGGAACAGCAAATCTGACTGATGCAAAGAAAAAATCAATTGTAATGAAACACTTTGGTTTGATAAAGTAAACGGTTTTCCAAATAATAAATATATTATCAGGGCCCCTGCTTTTAAGGTAAGAACATCCTGCTACCGCTATAAAGAAATTAGTCAGTAAATTCGATAGACGGGGAAAGAATGGATTGGGTAATAAAATTGATACTTTTTTTAAATTAGGACTTCTATTGCAGTTCTAATGGGAGGAACCTGTATTTTTTTCTAAATAAGCCACAGGACTATATAATACTCATACAAACTGTGAGTTTTTGGAACTTCTACAAACACCAATGTGAAAGTTCTAACAGATACAACTTATATTAAAATTGAAAAATCAAAATAAGTTAATAAAGGTTACTGACCTATCCTATTAATTTATGTGTATTGAATATCACTATAAGACTTCGCAAATGCAACCCCATCTAATAAACCTTCCTAAATTCCTCGATCTCCGTGGTAATTTATCATTCATTGAAGAAGATACTCATATACCTTTTAAGATCAGGAGAATATATTGGATTTACGATGTCCCTGGTGGGGAACATCGTGGGGGGCATGCATTCAGGGAAACAGAGGAATTGATTATTGCCCTTTCAGGCAGTTTTGACGTTGTCCTAAATGATGCTGAAAAAGAGCTGAAGTTTTCATTGAACCGATCCTATATCGGTATTTATGTACCAAAGATGATATGGCGAATGCTTGAAAATTTTTCAACTAATTCACTGGCTTTGATAATTTCATCGACATATTATTCTGAAAAAGATTATATACGTGACTTAAATGAGTTTAAAACCCTTTGTGGATTATGAACAGAATTGTTTCTGATATACATAACTGCAATGTTGTTGAACTGATAAAAATTCACAATCCTGCAGGAAATATCACTATTATTCAGAATGGAAGGCATCAGCCTTTCAATGTCAAAAGAGTATATTATCTTTATGATGTACCTGGTGGTTCTGAGCGAGGGGGCCATGCTCATAAGGCTTTATATCAACTAATAGTAGCTGCAAGTGGATCCTTTGATGTTATACTTGATGATGCGATAAATAAAAAGATAATTCAGCTGAACCGGCCGTATTTTGGACTTTTAGTAATACCTGGAATATGGCGTGAAATTGTCAATTTCTCATCTGGTGCAATCTGCCTTGTTCTGGCTTCCCAAAAATACATGGAGGAAGATTATATCAGAGATTATTCAGAATTTCAAAAATTTAAACATGATTCATCCGACAGCAGATGTTCAGACCCTTTTAATAGGTAAGAACACGACCATCTGGCAATATGTTATAATACTGTCTGGGGCAGTTATTGGTAAAGACTGCAATATTAACGCCCACTGTTTTATCGAAAATGATGTAATAGTGGGTAATAATGTCACCCTTAAATGCGGAGTATACCTCTGGGACGGTCTCAGGGTCAGTAACAATGTGTTTATAGGTCCTAATGTCACTTTTACTAATGATAAGTACCCCCGGTCGAAACAATACCCCATGGAGTTTCAGAAGACAATCATCGAAGAAGGTGCATCAATTGGGGCAGGTAGTGTGGTTTTAGGCGGAATTACAATTGGTAGAGGTGCAATGATTGGAGCAGGTAGCGTTGTTACTAAAAATATTCCTAGTGGAGAATTATGGTATGGAAATCCTGCAAAGTATATTAGAAAACTATGATAAAGTTTCTTGACATTCAAAGAATAACGGATAGTTACGAACCGGAACTCTCTCTTGCAATCAACAGAGTTGTAAGAAGTGGTTGGTTCCTGCTTGGGGAGGAGGTACAAGCTTTCGAGAAAGAATATGCAAGTTTCATTGGTTCAGAACACTGTATCGGTGTCGCAAATGGGCTTGATGCTTTAAGGCTGATTTTTAAAGCATATTTAGAATTGGGATATATGAAGGAGGGTGATGAAGTTATAGTTCCAGCCAATACTTACATAGCATCTATCCTTGCTATAACTGACAACAGATTAAAACCAGTCCTTGTGGAACCTGATATAGAAACCTATAATATTGATATAGAACTGGTTGAGAAACAGATCACTCCTCGGACGAAAGCCATATTAGTTGTTCATCTTTATGGTCAGTCATGTTGGTCTCATAAATTGGAAGATATTGCAGTAAAATATGATCTTAAAATTATTGAGGATAACGCTCAGGCCGCTGGAGCTATGGTATCAAGTCTACAATACCCTGTGACCATGCATCATACTGGTTCTCTCGGTCATTCTGCAGGACATAGTTTTTATCCAGGTAAGAATCTTTCTGCTCTTGGTGATGCAGGTGCTGTAACAACAAATGATGGAGATTTAGCTTATATGATAAGGGCAATTGCAAATTATGGCTCATTAGAAAAATATGTTAATGATTATCAGGGACTAAACTCAAGACTTGACGAGATTCATGCTGCAGTTCTACGGGTCAAACTGAACCGACTTAATTTAGATAACCAATACCGGCGAAAAATTTCTGACATATACCTAAAAAATATTGCAAATCCGTTGATAATTTGCCCAAAGATATCAGACCACTTGATTGTCACAGAGAACTTAGCGCACGTTTGGCACCTTTTTGTCATCCGTACTTCTTACAGAAGTTCTTTACAGCAATACCTTACCAACAATAAAATTCAGACATTGATCCATTATCCTATTCCACCTCACAAACAGAAGGCCTATAAAGAATTGAATAGCCTGAGCCTACCAGTTACAGAAAAGTTACATAATGAGGTACTTAGTCTGCCTATAAGTCAGGTAATGTTGGAATCAGAAACAGAATATATTGTTAGCGTTTTGAATAGTTTTAAAATTGACTGAAGAACAGAAATCATATCGGCAAATATTTAAGGCCACATCTCTTTTTGGTGGAGTACAGGCAATTAATATTATTATTGCGATTATCCGATCAAAGTTTGTTGCAATCCTGCTGGGTCCGACTGGTATGGGAATTTCGGGACTGTTAACAGCAACAACTGGTTTTATAAGCAGTCTCACTAATTTTGGCCTAGGTACCAGTGCAATAAAAAATGTTGCGGCTGCAGAGGCAACTGGTGATAACCAAAGAGTAACGGTTATTGTTGCTGTATTAAACCGGCTGGTTTGGATTACCGGTACGCTTGGTTTGGTAATTACTGTAATACTATCCCCATGGCTGAGTCAGATTACTTTTGGAAACAGGGATTTCACACTGGCTTATATTTGGATCTCAGTTACTCTGCTTTTTCAACAGCTTACCAGTGGTAAGCTTGTTATACTACAGGGCTTGCGTAGGCTTGAATACCTAGCTAAAGCAAACCTGTTAGGATCAATTTTTGGATTAATAATTACTATACCACTTTACTACTTCTGGCACCTTAAAGGAATTGTGCCGGCAATAATACTGTCAACTTTTACTTCTCTAATTTTGTCATGGTATTATTCTGATAAAGTAAAAATTGAAAAAGTAAAGATCACTCACAAACAGACTGTCAAAGAAGGTCGCGATATGCTCAAAATGGGATTCATGCTTAGTTTAAGCGGACTTATAGCAGTTGGTGCTTCTTATATTATAAGAATATTTATCAGTAATACAGGAGGAGTTGAACATGTAGGTTTTTACAATGCTGGTTTCGCAATAATTAATACGTATGTTGGCATGGTCTTTACTGCGATGAGCACTGATTATTTTCCAAGGTTATCTGCTGTAGGTGATGATAACCTGAAAGCCAAGATTCTGATCAACCAACAAGCAGAAGTTGCAATTCTTATACTTGCACCTATGCTTGCTGCCTTATTAATTTTCGTTAACTGGATAATAGTGGTTCTTTATTCCGTTAAGTTTGCAGAAGTCAGTAGTCTATTGCTTTGGGCTGCGCTTGGTATATATTTTAAAGCTACTTCCTGGTCAATAGGTTTTATATTTCTTGCAAAAAGTGAATCCAGACTCTATTTTTGGAATGAACTTATTGGTAATGCATATGCGTTACTCTTTAATCTAATTGGATACAAACTTGCTGGTCTTGAAGGTTTAGGGATTTCATTCATGGTTGCCTATTTTGTTTACTTAATTCAGGTATTTATAGTTACCAGACTCAAATACTCTTTTTCATTTGACAAGGTTTTTTATAAGATCGGATTTGTCCAGTTAACAATTGGTATCATTTGCATTTGCATTATAAAGGTAATAGGCTCTCCGTGGAACTATTTGACAGGAACACTAATGGTAATTATTTCAACCGGATTTTCGATAATTGAACTTGAAAAAAGAATCAGTTTTATTACCATTTTAAAAAGAAAAATACAAGACAGGTAATAAAAATATTGTCTGAGGTGAAGAATAAGCTTCGTCCAATTATGATTTTTTGTATTTGAAACCACTTGTATCAATAATAGTCATTACTTATAACTCAGAGAAATATGTTGCTGAGACACTTAAAAGTACATTATTACAAAATTATCCCAATCTTGAACTGATAATAACTGACGACTGCTCGACTGATAAAACCATCGATATTTGCAAGGACTGGACAGAAAAGAACAGGGACCGGTTTACCAGAATAGAAATCAGTACATACGGCAGAAATTCGGGAATTCCTGCAAATTTAAATAGAGGAATTAAACTGTCAAGAGGTGAATGGATAAAAAGTATTGCCGGAGACGACTTTCTTGCTGAAAATTGTATCAGTGATCTGATTAGTCATATTATTTTAACTAGAGAAGACATTCAAGTCCTATCTTCCGACTATATAAAATTCCATACGAACCCTTCACTTGATGGAATCCTAACTAAAAATCCAAATGTATGGTTCTGTTCCAGAGAGGTTTCCGTCAACGATCAGTATCAAATGCTTCTCAGAGGAAACAGAGTATTTGCATCAACAATAATAATCAAAAGAGATTTATTGGAACTTGTCAACAATTATGATGAAAGATTCAGACTATTGGAAGATTGGCCTTTATGGGTAAAAATTACTTCGCTCGGATTTAAAATTTATCATCTCGCTAAGCCCCTGGTTTTCTATCGTGTTCATGAACGTAATCTCAGTCAGGTTAGCCATGAAGATTACTTGTACCATCCGGTTTTTAAGACAGATATCAGTTTCAGAGAAGTAGTTATCATGGATAAATTGCCATTTATTGAAAAGCTGGGGTTAAAGTATAAGTTATTTGGAATTAAGGTTTGTTTCTACCTGGGAAATGATAGGAAGAATATTCTAACAACATTCATTTATCATGCTATCGAATTTTTTAATCCTTTAACAGTATATATCAGGTTAAGTAGATTTATTGGGCTTAAGTATTCTAATCTTAAGTATATTACAGAATCAGGTGATTTTGACAAAACCTAAAATCTCCCTTTGCCAGTTACTCATACTTGATTCAACGTCGAACTTTATTCAAATCCTTCCACCTCCCAGGATCTTCACTGAATTTATAGTCAATATCATATATGAAATAGGATGATCATCCCTAAAACATTTAATTAATAATTTTATGTGTGGCATAGCCGGTTATATAAATCTTGNTGGGCAAACAGTAAACGATAATTCTATAATAGATAATATGCTTTTCGTTCAGAAACATCGTGGTCCTGATGATTCAGGTACTTATGCCTTCAGCCTGACTAATCTCAAAGCGATTGAAGTTCCGGTTAAAAAGAATATCAGAATTCATGGATCTTTTGAAGGAATACTTGGTTTTAACCGACTAAGCATTCTGGATCTTTCATCTGCCGGACACCAACCTATGGCAAGTCAGGACCAGAAAGTACTACTAACTCTAAACGGTGAAATATATAATGCATTTGATTTCAAATCAGAATTAGAAGCCTGGGGGTATCATTTTAAAAGCACATCTGATACCGAGATTGTTCTGGCTCTTTATCTAAAATATGGCTTTGAAAAGATGTTGACAAAGCTAAACGGTATGTTTGCTATTATCATCGTTGATCTTAACCTGGGGGAATTTTATATTACAAGGGATCGTTTCGGGATAAAACCAATGTACTATTTTCTGACAAAAGAGATACTGGCATTTTCTTCGGAATTAAAGAGTTTCAAATTTTTAAAGAATTTTAATTTCTATCTTGATGAGAAACAGGTTGACGAGTATCTCCTATTTCGCAACAACTTGTATGGGACCCTATTTAAAGATATAAATTTATTGGAACCAGGTCATTACCTCGCTTTCAATCATGAATCAGGTTTAAGAAAGACGAGGTATTTTAACATAAATGATTTTTCGAGAGAACAAATTGGTACATTTGAATTTAAGACTTACGGGAGGAAACTTGAAGAATGGCTTAACAAAAGTGTTAAAAGCCAACTGATGAGTGATGTCAAGCTAGGCTGTCAGCTTTCAGGTGGAATTGATTCATCCCTAGTAACATTTCTTGCAGCAAAAAATTGTTCTGAGGGCCTTTTTGAGAGCGTTTCAATTGTTTTCAAGAATTCACATTATAATGAAGAAAAGTACATTAATCAGGTTGCAAAATATTCAAATCTCAATTCGCATAAGTTCTTACTCGAAGCATCTTATTACATTGAACATTTTGAAAAAGCCACCTGGCATTTTGAATCACCCTTAAATCATCCAAATACTATTGGTATCTATCTTCTGTCGCAACGGGCAAAAGAACATGTCACTGTACTATTGAGCGGAGAAGGAGCCGATGAAGTGTTCGGGGGTTATAGTAGATTCTATGAAGTCAGGTTCCCTTTCAGTAGTAAAAAGCTATTAAGTCAAATAAGGGAGAATATTTTCAAACCTCATAATATTATTGCATACCTTAATCCTCACTATCGAACAGTAATGTCAACNGCATTTATGAATCCGATGGTTGCTCTTCTGTTATATTCAGATTTCAAGACAGAAAGAGCGATAGAAACTCGTGAATCACTCTACAACGTTTTGACTGGATCAGTATTTGATAAACAAATAAAGTATGAAATGCAAGTCTATATGCCTGATCTGCTTATTCGTCAGGACAAAATGTCAATGGCTCATTCAATTGAAAATAGGGTTCCCTTTTTGGATAACCTAGTTGTTGAAAATTCTTTTAAAATTCCTGAAAAATTTTTATTGATAAGAAAAAGTGCGGAAGGGAGGAATACAGAGAAATACCTTTTAAAAAAGATAGTTGCTGATTATCTAGGAAATGAATTTGCTTTTAGGAATAAAATGGGATTTGGAATTCCCCTCAAAGATTATTTTAGCACAAAACTTTTTACTCAATATTTGAATGACAAGCTCTTACCTGGTATTAAAAACAGAGGGCTTTTTAAACCTGAAATGCCTACAAAGTGGGCGCATAATTTAAATAAAATAGATTATCATGAGCTTGAGTCATTGTGGATTATGCTTTCATTTGAAATCTGGGCGGAGACCTTTTTAGATCTTTAATTTGAGAATATCACATAATTAAGACAGGAAGGAATAAAAAATCTGGGAACATACCTGATGCAAAAATATAGGCTATTATTAAGGACCTCTATTATACTAAATATCATCCTGATACTAGGTATTTCAATTTTTGTTTTTATCTACAGATCAAAAATTTGTAATAAAATAGCTTCTTTGCGTTCAGATATCTTCTCTAAGCCAATGTACGAAATAGTAATGTATGGCAATTCAATTACTCAAATGGGTAATTGGAACTGTGACTTGAATCGGGTTGATATCAAGAATAGTGGAATATTGGGTTTTACAACTTCTCATTTTGTATTGTATCTGAATAAATCTGTCATAAGGTATAGACCTAAGATTTGTTTTCTGGAAGCAGGTATAAATGATATTCAGGTAGGGATACCGTTATCAAGGACATTTCAAAACTACATTTCAATTCTAGATACACTTTTAAAATATAATATTGAACCAGTTTTACAAAGTACCCTGTTTGTATGTCTGCCAGAAGATAGTATTATCAATCTCAAGGTTGACAGTTTAAATCATTTCCTTGAAAAATCAGCATTTTCCAGAAAATTGGAATATATTGATCTTAACATGTATTTGTCAGCTAATAAGAGACTAAAGACGGAATATACAACCGATGGGCTTCATCTCAATCAGAAAGCATATAAAATATGGGCAGACGAATTAAGGTTGATTTTGAAACGTAAAAGAATATAATTAGACTTAAAATATTAATCGATTCATTTTCCGGTCTCAATAGATTTATAAAGTAATTTTTCATTTATGTCAAATCTCGGTTCATATGTAGAACGAGTAAAAAACTTCAACTGGTCTCTGGTGAAGGAAGAACTCGAAGTCAAAGATGGAGGTGTGCTCAATATTGGTTGGTTTTGTTCCGATCGAATTTGTAACAAGGGAAAGGGAGAAAAAACTGCCCTTTATTATGAAGATTATAATGGTATTGAAAAAAAATTCACATTCAATGATATTCGACTTTCAAGCAATACCATTGGTACTTTCCTTCGTACGCTAGGATTAATTAATCAGGATAGAATCTGTTTATTCATGGACAGAATTCCTGAGCTATATTTTTCGTTTCTTGGGATACTCAAGATAGGTGCAGTAGTCCAACCACTTTTTTCTGCTTTTGGAGATGAATCTCTCTTTGTAAGACTTGAGAATGCACAAACACGGGCCATCATTACTCAAAAGAAACATTTATCCAAAGTCAGAAAAATATGTGATAAACTTCCCTCACTTGAATTCATAATTATTATTGATCACTTTTCATCAAATGAATTGGGTAAAAAGGAAATTCAATTAAACCTTGAGAAATTACCTCCTGTTGAAAATATGAATATTTTCCCTACAAATCCTGAATCACCTTCAGTTTTACATTACACTTCTGGAACTACAGGACAGCCAAAGGGAGTAAAACATGTTCATTACTCACTTGTTTCTCAATATCTTACTGCAAAATGGGTCCTTGATCTTCAGGATGATGATATTTATTGGTGCACCGCTGATCCCGGATGGGTAACAGGTACTTCTTATGGAATAATTGGTCCATGGAGTTTGGGGATTACACAATGTGTTCTGGATGCAGGTTTCTCAGCACAAACGTGGTATAAATTTATTGAAAAATATAAAGTTACAATGTGGTATTCATCACCAACGGCAATCAGATCCCTTATGAAAGCCGGTAATGAGATTGTAAAGAACTATAAACTTTCAAGTTTGCGTCATCTTGCAAGCGTTGGAGAACCGTTAAATTCTGAAGCGGTTATTTGGTCGGAAAGAGTATTTGGAAAGCCATTCCATGATACTTTCTGGCAAACCGAAACTGGGTCTATCATGATATCCAATTTCCCAGGAATGAAGATAAAGCCGGGTTCAATGGGGAAAACATTTCCTGGAATAACCGGGGTCGTACTGGATCATAAATCATTTGAACCTATCAATGAACCTGGTAAAATAGGTCTTATTGCTTTTAAACCTGACTGGCCTGCAATAATGAGAGCTTATTGGAATAATGAGTCAAAATACAATGAAAAGTTTGTAAATGGATGGTACCTTACCGGAGATAAAGCCAATATTGATAAGGACGGTTACTTTTGGTTCATTGGCAGGGATGATGATGTCATAAATACAGGGGGACATCTCGTAAGTCCTTTTGAGGTGGAATCAGCTCTTTTGGAACATCCTGCAGTTGGCGAATCAGCAGTAGTTGCGAAGCCGGATGAAATAAACATGGAGGTGGTTAAAGCATTTATTACCTTAAAACCAGGATTCATTGCGGGATCTGACATGGAACTTGATATAATGAATTTCATCAGAAAACGACTTTCATCTATTGCAATGCCCCAGGAAATAGAATTCATGGATAAACTTCCCAAAACGAGAAGCGGAAAGATTATGAGGAGACTACTTCATGCAAAAGAGTGGGGTGAGAAAATCGGGGATATTTCAAGTCTTGAGGATGATTGAAACAGCCTTTTCTATTGTAATCACATTCCCTTTTCATTTCAGGAATATTGAGAAAAATCAGCCGGAAGAAATTAAGGATCTCATCTTGAATTATATTATTAATGAATATCTTGAAGACGAGGAAACTGAAATAACTTATGACACTCTACTAATAACCAGTGGACACATTGATTCATTTTCAATTGTCGCCCTTGTCAATCAATACATTAAATAGCTTCGGAAATTTGTAGATTACCGTTGTTTAAGATCCCGGAAGAAATCTAGGT
>JGI20214J51650_10000110_pt1 | contig 47419 bp, 40 predicted proteins | sample WetSurMetagenome_FD_51650 | JGI IMG/M metagenome (IMG submission 51650)
GCGTGCTGCAATGGCGGGGTTTGCAAGTGCGGAATGGGCATGCAAAAGGCCGGGGAAGAATCCCGGCACATCGACGTGAACAAGGCCCTGGTTCTCTTCTCAAAGGCAGCTTCTTCCTGCAATTGCAGAAGCGGGCAGCCCTTTCCAATGTCCCGCACCGACGACATGCTTGCTCCGTGCTGTCGTCCGGGTAACGAGCTTAACGGCGCCCCTGCCTGGTGCCTTGTTGCCATTTTGGGCGCGGATCGTAAAAGCGTGGTTCGAATAGTGTCGGGTGTGTTCAATTCCGGTCCGCCCGATTCCTTCCGCTCGGTTCCTCTCAGGATTTAAATTCCCAATTCCGACAATTTGTTGCATTTTAGGAAAAAGCGGGAAACCGTTGTCCCGTGTTTTCTCTAAAGACGGGTTCATGGTATCCGCATTGCTGCGTATCTTGCATGGTTGTAGAGGATTAAAAACATTTTAAAGGAGGATAAAATGAACGTGCTATTGAAAACCGTTTTGATTGGACTGGCAATGGCGGCCGTTGGAGGAGGGAGCCTGTACGCGCAGGCCGCCGACTCGGCGGCAAGCCATCGTATGCACAAACATCACATGGCAACGATGGGAGCGGCGGCGTCGCCGGCGCCCGCGGCCAAGGCCGCGTCCACGCACAAAAAAGCGCTTGCGCCGCAGACCACGTGCCCGGTGATGGGCGAGCCCATAAACAAGGACATCTACGTGGATTACAAGGGCAAGCGGGTGTATTTCTGCTGCAACATGTGCCCGGAGACGTTCAAAAAAGACCCGGAGAAATACCTCAAGAAGCTCGCCGACATGGGCCAGGCGCCGCAGGTTATTGATGCGATGAAGGACAATGAAGGGAAGTGGGCCAAGTAACGATTCTCTCGCGGAAAGGGGGACGGTGATGCCGGCATACGGATTTGTAAAGGAAGTGGACGCGCCGTTCGAGCAGGTGCTCGAACGGCTGCCTGGGCTTCTTGAAAAGGAGGGCTTCGGCGTGGTGAGCACCATCGACATAAGCAAGAAGATGCGCGAAAAGCTCGGCGTCGACTTCCGCAAGTACGTCATCGTGGGAGCGTGCAGCCCGAAAAACGCTTTTCGCGCGCTCTCGGCGGAGGAGAATGTCGGGCTCATGCTGCCGTGCAACATGATCGTGTACGAGAAGGGCGGGAAGACGGTGGTCGGATCCGTCCGTCCCTCGGAGATGATGAAGGCAATCGGCAACGACGCGCTCACCGCGGTCGCGGCCGACGTGGAGACAGCGCTCAAGCGGGTGCTCGATGCGGTGTGAGGACGATGGACGGCGGATTGTGCCGGGAGGAAGGACGTGGTCCGGTGCGGGCGCGGACGCCGCGTACGCCGCGGCGGCATGGTGCGTCCTGTCGTGCGCGGCCGCGGCTTTTCCGCAAAACGACGGCGTACCCGCCGCACTTGCGGCGAACCGCGCGGTCATGGACTCCCAGCTTCGGCGGCTTACCGCCGATGTGCTGGCGAACAACCCCGCGATAAAGGCCGCGACGCGCAGGGCCGAGGCCGCGCGCCTCAATGCCGCGGGCGTAAAGAGCCTCGAACCGCCGCAGGTCGCGGTGGAATTTTTCAAGTCGCCGGTGTCGTCGTTTCCCAACCCGTTTCGGGATCAGGCCGAGTACGATTACTCGCTCCAGCAGACGTTCCCGTTTCCGGGCAAGCTCTCGTCGATGGCGCGCGCCGAGGCGGGCCGCGCGGGCATGGAGGCGGGGGAGAAGGGGACGGCGGAGCAGGACGCGCTGTTCGAAGCCAAGGTCGCGTTTTTCCGAGTGTATCTCGCGTTGCGGAAGCTTTCGGTGAACGCGGAAAGCAGGGACATCGTGCGGAGCTTCGCGGCGGTGGCCGCCGGGCGCTACGAGGTCGGCGGCGGCAGCCTGTCGGACATTCTGCGCGCCCAGACCGAGCTTTCGAGGCTCGAGGCCGACGGCATTTCGCTCGATCAGGAGCGTCTTGTGGCCGGGGCCGCGCTCAACTCGCTGCGCGACGCGGCGGTGGATTCGGCCGTCCCCGATATTCCTGAAATAGAGCCGCCGGTCGACGGCTTCACGCTGCAACAGGTGCTGCCGATCGCATTGGTCAACAGGCCGGAGCTCGCGGCGGCACAAAGCGGCATCGCCATGCGGAAAAGCGAACGCGCGGCCGCCGCGTGGGAATATTATCCGGGCTTCATGGTTCGCGGCATGTACAAGCAGATGGAGAGCATGCCCGACGACTGGTCTCTCATGGTTGGGCTTTCGGTGCCGGTGGCGCCGTGGTCGCTCGGCAAATACCGCGCCGCGACCGGTCGCGCCGCCGCGGCCGCCGCCGAGGCCGACGAACGGCTGGCGTCCATGAAAAGCGTAGTGGCCCGGCAGGTTCGGGACGCCGTTGTCGGAGTGGAAAGCGCGCGCCGGCGGATAGCGCTGTACCGTACCACGATCCTTCCGCAGGCGGGACAGGCGCTGCGCTCGACGCTGTCGGGGTACCAAACGGGCCGGGAGGACTTCGGCGCGCTCGTGGAGGCCCAGCGGACGCTTCTTGCGGCCCGCGACGAGTACCACGCCGCCGTGGCCGACCTGCTTATGGCGCGCGCGCGGCTCGAACGCGCCGCCGGGCTGTCGATAGACGAAATTCTCAACGGCAAGAACAGCGGAGGCGCACAATGACGCGCAGGAACATGTGGTTTGCGATAGCGGTCGTCCTTTCGTTTGTCGCGGGAGGCGTCGTCACGGGCATTGCGCTCCGGGGAAGCCGCCCGGCCGGCGGCGGCGCGCAGGCGGTGGAAAAGGCACATGTGACGTATCACTGCCCCATGCATCCGAACTATGTCTCCGACAAACCCGGGACGTGCCCGATCTGCGGGATGAATCTGGTGCCTGTCCGCGGCGACGAGGATGTCCCGCCTTCGGCCGGCGCGGCCGAAATGCCGGGCGCGGTAAGAATCGAGCCCGCGGTCGTCCAGAACATCGGCGTGGCGACCGAAGCGGCCCAGGTCCGCGGCCTTGCAAGGACGGTACGGGCCTCCACGACCATCGAGGTCGACGAGAAGGTGGTGTACGGCGTCAACGCGAAAATTTCGGGCTGGATTGACAAACTCTACATCGACTACACGGGACAGACCGTGAGGAAAGGCCAGCCTCTCCTCACGATATACAGTCCCGACCTGGTGAGCGGCCGGGAGGAATACCTTCAGGCCCGGCAGTACCTTAACGGAATGCCCAAGGACGCCTCCGCCGAGGCGTTGCAAGGGGCGCGGGAGATTGTGGAGAGCGCGAAACGCAGGCTCCTCAACTGGGACGTTCCGGAAGCGGAAATCGACAACATCGCCAAGGACGGTTCGTACCGCAAGACCATGACCATCTATTCCCCCGCAAGCGGGGTCGTCCTCGAAAAAACGGCGGTGGCTGGCCAGAGCGTGTCGCCCGGCATGACACTGTACAGGATCGCGCCGCTTGGCGTGGTCTGGGCGGTGGCGAGCGTGTACCAGGAAGATTTGCCTTTTGTCAAAGTCGGGATGGACGCCGTCGTCACGGTCCCTTCGATTCCGGGACGCGAGTTTCCCGGCAAGGTCGAATTCGTCTCTCCCGTGCTCGATCCGGACACCAAGACCGCGGGCGTGCGCATCGGCATACGCAACACGGCCGACTTCGCGCTCAAGCCGCGGATGTTCGCGCAGATCACCGTGGCCGCCCCCGCCCACAGCGTCCTTTCGGTGTCGCGGCAGGCGGTTCTCCACACCGGGAAGCGCGACGTGGTGATCGTCGCGCTCGGCAACGGCTATTTCAGGCCGCAGGACGTGACCGTGGGCCCCGGAGCGGACGGGTTCGTGCAGGTAATGTCCGGCCTCAAGGAGGGTGACACGGTCGTCACGTCGTCCCAGTTCCTCATAGACGCCGAATCCAATCTCAAGGAGGCGCTAAACTCCATGCGGCCGTCCGGCGTAAGCGCGGGCCGGGGCGGCAGTGCGTCGGCTGATTCGACAAAAAAAGCAATCGCGGTATACGTGTGTCCCATGCACCCGCAAATAGTGTCCGACAAACCCGGGAACTGTCCGATATGCGGGATGAAATTGGTGAAGAAGGGTACATAGATGCTTGATTGTTGCAAAATCATAATGGTCATTACAACACCGCTCGTCCCGAGCGTGCCGAGAGATGAGCCTCATTACGATGGGGTGCCGGAGATAGGGTTTTGAATGCTTGAAAAAATCATAGAGTGGTCGATCAAAAACAGGATTCTCGTGGTCCTCCTCACCGTGCTTGCCGTCTGCGCGGGGCTCTGGGGGCTCTTTTCCACGCCCGTCGACGCCATACCGGACCTGAGCGACGTGCAGGTGATAGTGTACACCACCTACGAGGGTCAGTCTCCCCGTATCGTCGAAGATCAGGTGACCTATCCGCTCACCACCGCGCTCCTGTCGGTGCCGGGCGCGAGCGTCGTGCGCGGGTACTCGTTTTTCGGATATTCGCTCGTCTACGTGATCTTCAAGGACGGTACCGACATCTACTGGGCCCGCAGCCGCGTCCTCGAATACCTCAACTACGCCCAGAAACGCCTCCCGGCCGGCGTGGTACCCACGCTCGGGCCCGACGCCACGGGCGTGGGCTGGGTCTACGAGTATGCCTTGACGTCCGACAAACGGTCGCTTCAGGAGCTGCGGTCGTACCAGGACTGGTACCTCAAGTACGGCCTGTCGAGCATCGAAGGCGTGTCGGAGGTGGCGAGCGTGGGTGGGTACGTGAAGCAGTACCAAGTGACCGTCGATCCCGGCCGCGTCCAGGCCTACGGCATACCGCTCAGGGACGTCGAGACGGCAATCATGAACGCCAACAGCGACGTGGGCGGCGAAGTGATCGAAATGGCCGAGGCGGAATACATGATCCGGGGGCTCGGCTATATAAAGTCCATTGACGATATACGGGCCATACCCGTTACGACCGATCTGCGGCGCGGCGTCGCGGTGCGGATCGGCGACATCGCCGACGTGGCGCTGGGCCCCGAGATGCGGCGCGGCGCCGCGGAGCTCGACGGACGGGGAGAGGTGGCCGGCGGCATCGTGGTGATGCGGTACGGAGAAAACGCCCGGAAGGTTATCGCGGCCGTCAAGGAGCGGCTCAAGGTTCTTTCGGCCGGGCTTCCGTCCGACGTGAAGATCGTCCCCACCTACGACCGTTCGTCGCTCATCGAACGCGCCATCGCGAACCTCCGCGACAAGCTCGTGGAGGAAATGATAATCGTTGCGCTCGTGTGCGTGCTCTTCCTGTTCCACCTGCAAAGCGCGGCGGTGGCCGTGTTCACCCTGCCCGCGGCCGTGCTCATGGCCTTTTTCGTGATGCGCGTGCAGGGCCTAAGCGCCAACATCATGTCGCTGGGCGGCATCGCCATCGCCATCGGCGCCATGGTCGACGCGGCCATCATCATGATCGAAAACGCGCACAAGCGCCTCGAAACCGAAGCCGCCAAGCCTCCCGGCGGCCGCAGCCCGCACTGGCAGGTGATTCTCGAATCGTCGAAAGAGGTGGGGCCGCCGCTTTTCTGGTCGCTTCTCGTGATAACGGTCTCCTTTGTCCCCATTTTCACGCTCGAGGCGCAGGAGGGAAGGCTCTTTAGGCCGCTTGCCTTTACAAAAACATATTCCATGGCGGCGGCGGCGATTCTCGCGGTGACGATTGTTCCCGTGCTCATGGGATTTTTCGTGCGGGGAAAAATACGGCCCGAACGGGAAAACCCCCTCAACGGGATGCTTATCTCCCTGTACCACCCCGCGGTGCGGTTCGTGATGAAGCACCCGAAGGCCGTCATAGCGTCGGCCCTCGTGATTGTGGCCGTCACCGTTCTGCCTTTTGTCAGGCTCGGCAGCGAATTCATGCCGCCCCTGTACGAGGGCGACCTCCTGTACATGCCCACCACCCTGCCCGGGGTCTCGATACGGAAGTCGAAGGAAGTGCTGCAGCAGACCGACAAAATCATCCGCACGTTCCCCGAGGTGGAGCGGGTGTTCGGCAAGGCCGGCCGGGCCGAGACCGCGACCGATCCGGCGGGACTCGACATGCTGGAGACCGTCATCCTGCTCAAGCCCCAAAACCAATGGCCAAGGGGCGAGACTCCCGAGAAGCTCATCCGGCGGCTCGACGACGCGGTGCGTTTTCCGGGCCTCACCAATTCGTGGACCATGCCCATCAAGACCCGCATCGACATGCTTTCCACGGGCATCAAGACGCCGGTTGGGATCAAGATATCGGGTCCCGACCTCGACACGCTGCAGCTCATAGGGAAACGGGTGGAGGCCGCGGTGCGTACCGTGAAGTACACGGCGTCGGCGTTCGCCGAGCGCGCCGTGGGAGGCAATTACCTCGATGTCAAGATAGACCGGGACAAGGCGGCCCGTTATGGGCTCAACATCGCCGACGTGCAACAGGTAATCCGTACCGCGCTGGGCGGCATGAGCCTCACCACCACGGTGGAAGGACTGGAGCGGTACTCGGTGAACCTCCGCTACAACCGCGAGCAGCGCGATGACCTCGACGGGATACGCCGCGTTCTCGTGTCCTCGCCCTCGGGGCTCCAGATTCCCCTTGGCCAAGTCGCAAGCTTCGAGATTGCCAAGGGGCCCATGGTTATCCGAAGCGAGGGGAGCAGGCCCAACGCATGGGTGTTCGTCGACATGCGCGGCACCGACATCGGCAATTACGTGCGCCTCGCCCGGCGGGCGGTGGCGTCGCGGGTGAATCTGCCGGTCGGCTACAGCATACTGTGGAGCGGCGAATTCGAGTACATGCAGCGGAGCCAGAAGAGGCTCATGATCGTGATTCCCATTACGCTTCTCATCATCTTCATCATCATTTTTCTCAATACAAGATCCATAGTCCGGACGGCCATAGTGCTGTGCGCGGTGCCTTTCTCACTCGTGGGCGCGCTCTGGTTCCTGTATGTACTTGGTTTCAACATGAGCGTCGCGGTGTGGGTGGGACTCATCGCCCTGGCCGGGCTCGACGCCGAAACGGGCGTGGTGATGCTTTTATACCTCGACCGCGCCTTTGAAGAAGCCAAACGGCGCGGCGGCCTCACGCTGGCGGGGCTCAGGGAGGCAATCGACCACGGCGCGGTAAACCGCGTGAGGCCCAAGATCATGACCGCGTCGGTGATCGTCGCCGGGCTTGTGCCCATTTTGTGGAGCAACGGGACCGGCTCCGACGTGATGAAGCGCATCGCCGCGCCCATGGTGGGCGGCGTGGTGACGTCGGTGCTGATGGAGTTGCTGGTGTATCCTGCGATTTATTTTTTGTGGAAGAAAAGGGAGATTACAAAACGAGAATAAGAGACTTGGGCGCCTGCTTCCCGCCTCAATCCGGTTCTTGAGTAAAGGCGGGAAGCATCGGTTCTCCCTCCGGGCTCGGCCATGCGGCCTCGTTGCCGCCTGCCGCCATGGCCCTGCGGGCGTGGTCGGGCGGCACAAGGCAAGTGACAGAATAATGAAGCGCGAAGCGCTATTACAACACCTTGGGGAACGAAGTGACAATGCGCTTTAGCGAACTCTACGGTTCAACCTAGCGCTCGGCAGAAGAGAATATTCACAATTTGTAAATTGCGCCCGTAGGGAAAACATACGGCATAGGAAAAATGAAAAAGAAAGAACATCGTGAACAACCCAAAAGATAAACCCGCCATAGATCCGGTTTGCGGCATGACCGAGACTCCCACGTGGACGAGATCATACGTTTACAAGGGCGTCACGTACCGGTTCTGCGGCGAAAGCTGCCTCCAAAAATTCAAGGCCGATCCGGAGCAATACCTTGATCCGGCCAAGCGCCGGGCGCCCGCAAAGGCCGCGCCGGGAACCTTCTACATCTGCCCAATGGACCCGGAAGTCCGGTCGCCCGTTCCGGCCGCCTGCCCAAAATGCGGCATGGCGCTGGAGCCCGAGACCATATCTCTGGACCAAGGGAAAAATCCGGAGCTTGCCGACATGACGCGGAGGTTCTGGGCAAGTCTCGCCATAACCGTGCCCCTTGTGGCCGTCGCGATGCTCCACATGGTGCCGGGACTTTTTCCGCACGCGTTTGCGGCCGCCGTCCGGTGGGTCGAGCTTGCGCTCGCCACGCCCGTGGTGCTCTGGGCGGGGCGGCCGTTTTTCGTGCGGGCGGTAAATTCCCTTGTTAACAAAAGTCCCAACATGTTCACGCTCATAGGGTCGGGCGTGGCTGTTTCCTATTCGTATAGCGTGGTCGCGACGCTGTTTCCCGGAATCTTTCCCGCCGCGTTCCGCGACGCTCACGGCGCCGTCGGCGTGTATTTCGAGGCCAGCGCGTCCATCATCACGCTTGTGCTGCTGGGCCAGGTGCTCGAACTCCGCGCGCGGCAAAAAACGGGCGACGCCATACGCGCGCTGCTCGGCCTGGCTCCCAAAACCGCCTCGCGGGTGCTTCCCGGCGGCGGCGAGGAAACCGTACCGCTCGACGAAATCGTCCCCGGCGACAGGCTTCGCGTGCGGCCGGGCGAGAAAATCCCCGCCGACGGCGTGGTGATCGAGGGTGCCACGTCGGTGGACGAATCCATGGTGACGGGGGAGCCGCTGCCCGCGGAAAAGTCGCCCGGCTCCGCGGTGATAGGCGCGACCGTGAACGCGCAGGGCTCCATCATCATCGAAGCAAAACGGGTGGGCGCCGACACGCTGCTGTCGCACATCGTCTCGCTGGTCGCCGCTGCGCAGCGCAGCCGCGCGCCCGTACAGGGGCTGGCCGACAGGGTCTCGGCATGGTTCGTGCCGGGCGTTGTGCTCGCCGCCGCCCTCACGTTCGCCGCCTGGGCCCTGTTCGGGCCGCGGCCCGCACTTGCCTATGCAATCGTCAACGCGGTCTCGGTGCTCATCATCGCGTGTCCGTGCGCGCTGGGGCTCGCCACGCCCATGTCCATCATGGTGGCCGCGGGCAGGGGCGCCGCCGCGGGCGTGCTGTTCAAAAACGCCGAGGCGATGGAGCTCCTCGAACGCGTGGACACGATGGCGGTCGACAAGACCGGAACCTTGACCGAAGGGAAGCCTGCGGTCACCGCGGCGTTCCCGACGCAGGGATGGGACAGGGCGTCGCTTCTCCGCGTTGCGGCGGCGGTCGAGCTCGGGAGCGAGCATCCGCTCGCCCGGGCCGTGGTCTCGGCGGCGCGGGCGGAAGGCGTCCCGCTTCCCCCATGCTCGGGATTTCTGTCGACGACGGGCAAGGGGGTCGAGGCGACGGTGGGCGGACGGGCGGTGCTCGTGGGCACCAGGGCGTTCTGCGCCGAGCGCGGGATCGACGTTTCGGAGGCCGCAGAAAGTTTCGAACGGATTGCCAAAGCCGGCGAGTCGGCGCTTGCGGTCTGCGTCGGCGGCGAACCGGCGGGCGTGATCGGCGTGGGGGACACGCTGCGTCCCGCGGCGGCGGGTGCGGTGGCCAGGCTCCGCGAACAAGGCATCGACGTGGTGATGCTCACGGGCGATTCTCCGGCCGCGGCCCAAAAAGCGGCCGACAGCCTAGGCATACGCGAAGTCCGCGCCGGGTTGCTCCCGCGGGACAAGGCGGCTGCCGTCGAAGAACTCCGGAAAAAGGGCCGCATCGTGGCAATGGCGGGCGACGGAATCAACGACGCGCCAGCGCTCGCGGCCGCGCACGTGGGAATCGCGATGGGGACGGGAACGGACGCGGCGATCCAGAGCGCCATGGTGACGCTGGTCTCGGGCGATATCGGTGCCGTCGTGAGGGCGCGCGCGCTTTCGCGCGCCGCGATGAGGAACATCAGGCAGAACCTTATGTTCGCGTTTGTTTACAACCTACTCGGGGTGCCGCTCGCCGGGGGGGCGCTGTACCCGTTCTTCGGCATCCTTTTGAGCCCCATGATAGCGGCGGCCGCCATGAGCTTCTCGTCGGTGAGCGTGATTACGAATGCGCTAAGACTGAGAAAAGTGATGTTGTAGCACCGGTCAATTTGAAAGGAATACCGGCCGGAGGCGACGCTGCGGGCCGGCGCGCGGTTCCACGGGGCGCTTGCTGCAGAGCGCCCCGTGGCTGGCTGGGGTTCGGGAGCGGAGCCCCCGGCGGGCGGAAGACGTGGACTCCGGAGAACCACCGCGAGGTGGTGTCCCCGGCGGAGGATTTCACGTTTTGATTATTAGAACGTCCCGTCAAGCACTTCCGGATCAAGCAGCTTTCCAAACGAGAACGTGTACCCGAGTTGCAGGTTGGGCGCCCAGGTGTCGTCGCTGCCGATACGCGGTACGATGATTCCCATGAAATCGATTCCCAGCCATACCACGTTATGCTTCGCGATGAGAACCGCGAATTTTCCCGACGGCGCCATTGCGTACGACTCCCTTATCTGGTTGTAGCCGCTCGACGCTGGCGCGACCGCCGCCTCCGCCTCGCGGCTCCTGTACATCCCGGCTATCCCGATTCCGCCCTTGAAGACGCCGCCGCCGAATATCCCGAGGGCGCTGTATTCGAAGAATGAATTTTGCGTCGGGTCATCGCTGAACGGGATCGGCCACGAGAGCCGCGCCTTGAATCCCGCGTTGGGCTTGCCCGCACGCAGGTTGAGAATCCAATTGAAGCCATACTGCGACTTGTAATGGACGGTGGTGGGCACGGTGTCGTACATGGTGATGCGTTGCAGAGTGTCATAGGAGATTGATGTCGAATAATATATCCTGTCCGCGGTCTTCATCTGCATCACCGCGAGGCCGATGCCCACGCCGAAATATTTGAGGCCCCATTCGTGTTCGATGCTTCCGTACACGTCCGGGATGCCTTTCCACGTGCCGGTGAAGATCGTGTCGCTTCCGGCCAGCGGCATTCCCAGTTTGACGCGCGCCTGCGAGTTTTTACCCGTTGGATGCACATAATAGGCCATGGCGCCCCAGCGTGACTGATTGTTGCCGAGCGTGCCGGCGGCCACTCTCCCCGTTATCCCGATGGCCGGGGCCGTTACCACACCGTAGTTCTCTGGCCCTTCCGGTTGTTTTGGTTTTTCGGCTTCGCGCACCGGCGTGGAGTCGATGACGGGGGCGGCCTCTGCCGTAATCTCCGGCGGGGGCAGGGGGGCGGGCGGAGGCGCCAAAACGGGGGAGGGCGGCGGGGGCGTTTCGGCCGGCGGGGCCGCCGGCACCGCGGCGGCGATGTCTTCCGCTATGCGGCGCGGAACGTCGGTGTAAAAATCCTCGATGCCCCCTCGGTACTGGTAGTCGCGGTATAGCAGCCTGCGTTGCTCCTTTACATTGTAGAGGGCTATGGTGAAGGTGAAGAGCGTGCCGATTTTGCCGAGCGAGGCGGCCGCCACCAGGGAAGCCTCCGCCTTTTCTCCCGCGGGGATCGCGCAGTCCGCCTTGATGCATTCGTCGCCGGGGTTCTGCTTCGCTTCCCGCATCGCGGCAATGGCCTTGCTCTTGTCGAGAACGTCGAGCTTGCCGGTCGCCGCGCATTGCGTGCGCAGGGCGTCGGCGATGAGCAGCGCGTCGCCGTCGGCGATCCCCGTCACCTTGAGTGGCAGAAAGCAGAGCGACCGCACGGAAACCGTCACCGGAGCGGCAACGCCCCCCGGCTGCGCAAAGACCGGGACGCACGCGCACACCGCCACGACACAACAGCGCAGGGAAAAACGCATGGATTCCTCCTGTGAAAAGGGTTGCTTCCCACAATATAAATGTTTCCGCGCGCAAAACCCATAAGTAAAGACACGCGCGGTTTTCGAAATCGCCCACGATCACGTACCGCCGGCTATCGTATATTTTTCAATACCGAATCCGGTCGGTTGGAACCGGTGCAATCGAACCGCGAAGGAGGATATCGTGTCGTATCCGGGACTCAAGGAACTCGTCGGAAGCTATTCGACCCCTTTTCTGCTGGAGCAGTACGTCCACATGCGCGGCGAGTACACCGCGGAGGCCATCACGATCATGGAAGCCGAGCTTGCGCGCCGCAACGTCGGCAGGGAAGAGATCGACGAGTTTACGAAAACGAGCGTGGTCGGCGAGCTCGGCGACCAGGGCAACGTGACCGTGCGCCACCTCAAGCGCGACGATTTTGTAAAACTCGAAGGCGTCTTTTCGCGCGCCGACGGGGCCGTCGTCCGCGCCATGTTCGGCGACGAAAACGTGCCCTTCTTCCTCGACGCGAGCGTGCGGCCCTCGGCCGTGCCCGGCCAACAAAGCGCCGCGGCGGACGGCGTGGGAGTGTACGTGCACAAGGAAGCGTACGACAAGGCCGCCGAACTCCTTGCCGCCCATTTCGACCTCGCCGACGGGGTCTACAAGGCTCGACACGGAGGCATACGCGAGCGGCTCGCCTCCTTCTCTTTCGACGAGATTGCGCAGCAGGAGGTAGAGTCGGCCGACATTACCGGCGTACATTTCTCCCTCGAAGAGAAAGGGGTGATCTCGCGCTACGGAAAACGCCTGCTCGATGAAATCGACGAGATCGAAAGCCGCGACGGCCGCATCGTGTTCCACTACGACAACGTGGAGGGGTTGCTCGAACAGCTCGGCGGAAAAGACCCGGAGCTTACCAAGACCCATCTGCTCACCGCCCTGGAGATTCTCCAGATTTACGCGTCGGAGCCGGATTTCGACGCCGTCGCGGAGGGAATCGCGTCGGCGCTGCTGGGGTTTTTCCTGCAGTAGCCCGAATTGAAGCGCGCGCCGGCCGCGCGCTTACTTGACAAATTGCCGCGCACGACGTATCATATTGCAGGAATAGTACCATCCAACAAACGCATTCCCGAAAGGACGATGCACGTATGTCAAGCGTCAAGAAACACCGCAAGGCAAAAATCAACAAGCACAAGCGGAAAAAGAAGAGAAGGCTTTCCCGCCACAAAAAAAGGACGTGGCAGGCATAAGGCCGGCCTTGCGCGAAAAGCGCGCCAGCGATACGAAAAGGGCGGGAACGTTTCCCGTCCTTTTCTATTTTAAGAACGGCGGGCTCCACGCCGGTTTTCGGCTGTCGCTCTCAATGCCGGTGTGCATGCTTTCGCGCGCATTTCCATGCAAAAGACGCGGGGGGCCGCTACGGGATACGCCGAACGGATTTTCCGCCAGAAAACACTTTCTCCCACGGACTCGTTGAATGGATCCGGTTCGTATGTATATTATCCCAACGGCTGACAATTACTTGACGAAAGGATATGGCTATGGTATTCGTCGGCATGGGACTTGTTTCGAAAGCCGGAGACCGGCGGACCGAGAAGGGCGGGGGGCGTTTTGGGATGCTTGAAAAATGGGGGATACGGTCAAAGGCCGTGCAGCCCGCCGGCCTTGAAGAGAAAAGGAAGAAATCCGGACTTGCGGAAGCGTGGAGAAGTTCGAAGCCCGCTCCTGTCTCTACAATCTCAATGCCGAACTATTATGCGGGGATTTTTATCGCCGGTGTTCTGCTCGTGCTGCAGGGCTGCAATCGCAATCCAATAGAGTCGCAGCAGCCTTCGGACTTTCGGCAGCCTTCAGACTCTCAACAGACTTCGACATGGTACGATAATGCCGAAGTCGAGGCCATCAACAAACCCGATTCAACGGTGCAATTATTCGTAGATACGCTGCCCGTCCTTTGCTCCTGGCGGATTTCCCGCGTCGTTGGGGGGGCGCCTCACCTCATTAAGCACGTCTGGGGACAATGTTACCACGATTCATGCCCGTCGCCGGGTGAGCCGGTCGACTATCGGATTGTTCTGCTTGATGATAACGGCGACTCGGTGAGGGAAATACCGATAAGCAGCGCGCCGTGGGTTAACAAGACCAGAGTCGGCCTTATCTATCCCGACAGCGGCACCAAATTAGTCGAAGGAGAACGGATTCCCGTGATATGGAATCCGGAGAGTTTTCCCGACTCTTTCGTTGAAATTACTTATGACGCTTCGGTGACCGTGAGAAACACCGGCAGGTATTTGACAGATTTCTATTCGGTTAATCGTTTCGAAAGCATCATCATTTCGGATTCGGTCAATTCGGCCTATCGATACTCTCAATTCTATTGCCGTGGATATGTTTCGCTGTCGGAGATAGTCACCTCGCCGGGGTTTAAAGATACCGTTAGGATCGGTTTGGCAACCCCCTTGTCCTGGAAAACAAATGCATTTTCAAACCCGATACAAATCAACCTTGTAGACGAACAGTACAACGATGTCGCGTTCGTGGGCTACCGCGATAATTCGGGCGAGTTTGCGTGGATTGTACCTAACGTGGCGCCGGGTATTTATTATCTGAGGCTGACGGAGGATGCGACCTATTTGTGGCATTACAGTCTTCCGTTTTTTATCGCGCGATAGAAATTGTCGCATCGATTCCGTCTGTGCGGCGCAAGAGCGCACAAGGCTCCCGAAAAGCGCAGTCCGCTTCCCGATGCGTTATGCGGAAGATAGGAAAGGGAAAGCCGCCGTTCCCATAGGTAGCCGGAGTATCCGGGATTGCGAAAACCGTTCGTTTTACAGGGGTGAAATTCATGTACGACGTGGTTCTTACCTACCCATCCGACGGCCTCCGGCTGTTCGACACCATGGTCCCCACCGGCATCGCGAGCGTCGCCGCGGTCGCGGAACAGGATGGCTTTTCGGTCAAAATCGTCGACTTCAACCATTACACCGGCGACTTCAGGCGCGATCTTCTCGCCTGGCGGCCGAAGCTCCTCGGCATCGGCGGGACCACGCCGAGCAGGCGCGGGAGCTTTCTTACCGCACGGCTTGCCAAACAGGTATTCCCCAAAATGCCGGTCGTCTACGGCGGCGTTCACGCGTCCTTTACCGCCCGGGAAACGCTGACGCATGTGCCGCATATCGATTACGTCGTGAAAGGCGAAGGCGAATATCCTTTTCTCGCCTTGTGCCGGCGTTTCGTTCGCGGTGAGCCTCTCGATGCGCAAACGGCCGGGCTTTGCTACCGGGGCGATAACGGGTCCGTCGTGGAAAACCGTCCGTCGAGGATTGAGGACCTTTCCAAGTTGCCGCCGCCGGCAAGGCACCTGTTCGATCACCGGTATAAAATGTCCTTGGAATTCATTAAGACTCCCGCGGATTTCATCATGACGTCCCGCGGATGCCCGGCGTGCTGTACTTTCTGCTCGGCGTCGCGCATGTTCCCCGGCGGCGTACGTTTTCGTCGCATGGAACAGGTCTCCCGCGAGATCGACGCGCTCATGCGCGCCGGCCCCATTGCGGGACTCAAGCTGTTCGACAGCACGTTCACCGCGAGCCATGAACACGTTGCCGACTTTTGCGCGATGATTGGGCCCAGGAACCTTTTGTGGGAGTGCGAAATCCGCGCCGACTCTGTAACCAAGGGCTTGTTGCGCATGATGCGCGAAAGCGGTTGTTATTATATCAACATGGGGCTGGAGACCACGAGCCGGCGCCTGCTGGCTTCCATGGGAAAACGGATTCGCGTCGAGCAGGCCGAGCAGGTGCTGGACTGGTGCCGGTCGCTCGATATCCGCACCAAGGTCTTTTTTACCATGGGCCATCTCGGCCAAACGTATCAAGAATGCGTAAACGATCTTGCATATATGCGCGAACGGCGGGCCTCCATCGATTTTTTCGCCACGACCGCGGGCATGCGCATCTACCCCGGGACGTTGCTCGAACAAAAATGCCGTAAGCAGGGGATTATCCCGGAGGACTTTTCGTGGACCGCGTTCAGGCCCCCGCTTAAAAATCTTTTGGTGCTCGAACCGGGCGACGTTCCGGTGCTCGACCAGCCGCAGCTGCCGTTGTGGAGACTGGGGCTTTTAATTGCGCGGCTATTCTTGCAGCGTACTCTTCCGGCCGCGCTTTTCATCGCCAAATTTCTGGACAACAACCTGTCCATCGCCCTGGAGCGGATCGTAAGGCAGTGCCGGTATACCCGGCACAGGATAGCCCGCGGGCTATCGGCCATGCGAGCGATGGGCCGGGCATCGTAACCCGCGGCGGGCTCGCCGGAAAGAAGGGCGCCATCCGACGCCTTTGAGAAACGCAGTGCGCCGCTCCCGCGATCTCCATACACGTTTTTTAGCGCCGCTTAACGATTCACGAATATCCGGCCCCTCGGTATTCCCATTGACAATTTTGTCCCATCGCACCTATTTTTCGTGGATACGCCGGATCGCGGAGCAAAAGGATTGCAGACGCGCCGTCGCCGCGAAAACTCGTCGAACCAGCCGCCTCACGATGGAGATACCGTTCACATGAAAGTAACGTTCCTCGCGCTCCTGCTTGTCCTTGCCGCCTGCCCGGTTGGGGCCGACATCGTTTCGATAAGCGTCCCTCGCACCATGTTGCATGAACCCAACGCCGGTTTCGATCTCGGGTTTTCCGGAAAGGTCGAATATTCCCTCAATCGTCTCACGTATGATTCCCTGTTCGTGAGTCTCACGATTCTCACCGCTGACGGGGACACCCCCGTCGCGCTTTCCGCGGTGGAAGGGGACATCGGCGACATCCGCGTCGGCGGGAAAAATACCGTCGAGCGGCATGCGATATTCTTTCATTCGAAAAGCATGACGGCCCAACGGCGGTACAAAGTCCGCCTCTCTATCGACGCGCTCGTCTCCAACGCCCAAAGCCAGGTTCAGGGATTCCTTGACAACCTGACAAAAACGGAAAAAGCCGCTTTGATGGGCGGTTACAACAGCTTTCAGGTTCGGGCTGTCGGGACGGGAGCGTGGTCATTGCCGAACATTTTCATGGCCGACGGGCCACATGGAATCCGCAACGGGCTGGCGACCGCTTTCCCGACCTGCGCCGGAGAGGCGGCCACCTGGGATACGGCTCTTGCATTCCGTCAAGGCGCGTCAAAGGCCGAGGAGTTTAGGGCCAACGGGATGAATTGCGCGCTCGGCCCCGCCCTCGATCTCGTCTATCATCCGCAGGGAGGCAGGGCCTCCGAGTATTATTCGGAAGACCCCTATCTTTCGGGCCGCATGGCCGCCGCCGACGTGCGCGGCATCCAGACGCGCGGGTGCATCGCCACCATCAAGCATTACGCCGCCAACGTCACGGAGCAGAACAGGTACGAGATGAGCGTGAACATGGGCGAACGCTATGTGCGCGAGATTGAACTATACAATTGGAAACCGTGCGTGGTTCTGGGAAACGCGTGGGCAATCATGGGCGCATACAACAAAATCAACCATAGTTGGGCAAGCTCGAACAAATACCTGATGACCGATGTCCTGCGCGACGAGTGGGGATACAAATCCATCGTCATGACCGATTGGGGGGCCAGTTTCGACGATTTCAGCGACGGCATCAGATGGGGGCTCGACCTGGACATGCCCGGCCCTGACACCTACGATCCCGTGCTCATCGCCGCGCAGCCCGACAGCATCGTGAACATGCACGCCGCCCGTTTCGTATACGCTCACCAGCAGCTCGGCGACTTTGCGCCCGGCTACAATCGGTTTGCCTACCAGAATTTGCTGCTGGGAACCGAACACCGCGCCGTGGCCCGTGAAGTGGGATCTGCGGGAATCGTTCTTGCCAGAAACCTCGACAACATTCTTCCGTTGCCGAAATACGGAAAGAAAATCGCGATTACGGGGCCTTTTGCAAACCGGTACCGATTCGGAACCGACGGCAGCAGTTACGTGGCGGCCCGCGACACCAGCACGCCGCTGCAGGGTATCACCGAATTGCTCGCTTCGGTCGGCGCGGGCGCTTCAACCATCGTTACCGACATAAGCGAGGCCGATTATGTCGTCGTATTTGTCGGCGTTACCGGAGAGACCGAAGGAACCGACCGTCCCTTTCTCGCGGTACAGCCGGGCGACGGAGAAAGCGCGGCGCAGGCCGCGCTCGCGGCCAAGCCCAACGGCACGGTGGTCGTGTTCACGGGGGGAAGCGCGGCAAGCGCGGGAAGCTGGTCGAGCGCCCCCGGCGTCGTGATTGCCCTGTATCCGGGCCAGGAGCAGGGCTATTGCATCGCCGACGTGCTGTTCGGAAATGTAAACCCCAGCGGCAAGCTTCCGGTCACCTTTCCGATGGACGCGTCGCAACCGCCGCCCTTTACCCTTGCTTCGGGCGTCGATTTGAACCTGCCGGGCGCGGACACCGCCCACGGGTATTTTAGGGTCGACAAGATGGGCCGGACGCCGCTTTTTGCCTTCGGCCACGGGTTGAGCTACACGACCTTTCAGTATTCCGGTCTCGAAATATTTCCGGCGACGATTGCGGCCGGTGATCGCGTCCATGTCCGGGCAATGGTTACCAATACGGGAAGCTTGGAAGGGAAAGAGGTGGTACAACTGTATCTCTCCATGCCCGGTGACGCCGGTATTCCGGTTCGCGTGCAGGATTTGAGAGGGTTTACCAAAGTGTCGCTCGGCCCGGGCGAAAGCGCCCCGGTCGATTTCGAGTTGACCGAAGAGGAGATGCGGGTGTGGGATTTGAACGGCGGCGCGGACTACGGCGGCCAAGGCGGCTGGAAAGTGCTTCCGGGTAGCTACCTCGTGAGGGCAGGTACGTCATCTCAACGGGATTTACAACCCACCGTAAGCGGATATTTCGTCGTTGAGTGAATTCAGGAGCGAGCGCATTGTCATTTTATTCCCCAGAGCAAAGAAATGGCACTTGGCGCCTCATCATTATATTTTCCCCCTGTGCCATTTTGTGCGGTTCGAACAGGCAATAGTGAAAAGCCTACGGCGTTTTTTCGAAAAAATACCACCGCCTTCGGCCGCAGCTCTTTACTTCATTCCCTTATGGTTCAGAAGGTAACCGATGCGGTGTCGGCGAACACCAGCACGGGAGTACCTGCTCCGGTGTAGCCGGCCGCCGATTCGGTTTGCGGGAACAGCAGCGCGGCGCTGTCGCCCTTCACCAGGTAGCAGCTGTCGATTTCCCAGCGGCCCGCCGCCTTGGCAGGCGAGCGGTCCCACAGTTCCAGGCGCAAACGATCGCCCGCGGAGGCCGAAAGGTAGAGGGGTGGGAGCATGCCTCCGGTGAGCGCGGTGTCGGAGAAGAAGAGCGTGTCGTTGACGTAGACCTGCAGGCCGCCTTGCGCCGCGAATCCGGCCGAACCGGTGCGTTCACCCGCGATCGTATATCCGTTCGTACACGTTCGCGCGCACCTGAACCCCATCCATACCTGGCCGTTGGTGTCTCGCGGCGTGTGCCAGGCGCTGGCCGGTTGGAACCAGGTGAGTCCCGGGCCGTAATTGCCGTACTGCCCGCCGCGCATCACCACGTCGGTGCCGACGGCCGCGCCCGTGTAATTGTACAGCGGAGTCTGCGCGGGAATCGTTCCGTACAGGTCGTTGCAGGTTTCCCACAGGTTGCCCACCATGTCGTAAAGCCCCCACGGGTTGGCCAGCTTGGTTGCCACCGGATGGGCATGCATATCGGTATAACTGCCGTTGGTGCCGCTGTTGTCGCCGTACCAGAGATAGTCCCCGTCCATGTCGCCGCCCCAGAAATACGCGGTCGTGGCGCCCGCTCGCGTGGCGTATTCCCATTCCTGGCTGGTGAGCAGGCGATACCCGCTTTTCGAAACGTCGCACATCCATGTCGTCGTGTCGTAGCAAGGTTCCAGTCCGTCAAGAGCGCTTTTTCTCTGGCAGTACCGAACCATGGCGTACCACGATATGTTGTCGACCGGGTTACGGTCTCCGGCGACGCCCCTTGACGGGGAGGTTCCCATCACCTGCCGCCAGGCCGCCTGCGTCACCTCGGTGGTGTCCACCATGTAGTCGTAGGTAAACGAGGCGTCCGTGGCGCCCAGCATGCGGAAATGCCGCCCCGCGGCCGAGAGTTTCCGCATGCCGCCGGACGCGACCGCCGCCCCCGGCCCGGTGAACCGGAGCGTATCGCCTTGCGATACCGCTACCGTCACCCCGGACGCGAGGTTGGTGTAGGTCCAGCCGTTTTGCGGCCGGTTGGGGTCGTTGTCGTGGTAGGTGGCCCAGGCGAGCAGCGCGATGGAGTCGCCCCCTTCGGTTCTATTTTGACAGAAGGCGACAAGCACCTGGGTGGCCGCCGCCGTCTTCACCTGTACCCGTCCGCTCGCGTAGCCGTCGCCTATCGAAAGGGTTCCGGAATACAGCAAGCGTAGGAAGGGATGGGCCGAAAAATACGCGAGCTGGTTGTCCCACAGCCAGGTTGCGTATCCCCGGCCGTTCCAGAATTCCTCGGTATAGGCGTTGTTGTCGGGTTGCCCCTGGTCCGGCGCTGGATTCCACACGCACAGTACCTTTACCGAAGAAAACCGCGACCCGTCGGCGAGGGTCTTTGCCAGGGGAGGCGGCGCGGACTCGTTTTGCGGGGCGGCAAGGGCGCGGTACAGGCGCATGCAGGTTTGTGAATCGGGCCGGAAAGCATACATGGCGGAGGGCAGGACGGCCGTTCCGTCGCCGGGCGCCGTGGCGTTGCCGCCGGGCCCGCAGGAAACGCACAGGCAGAAAAGAAACAGACAGGAAAAACGGCGCACAGGCATCGAAATTCTCCGCATTACGTCCGGGTCAGCGTTGTCACGCGCGGGGCTTTCGCGGGCGTTTCACCCTGTTTTCCCGCGCCCTGAACACCGCGATCTTCCGGATCAGCGCCAGCGGCAGCGGTTTGTCGAAAGGAAACTGTACGGTGCCTTTCGAATGCGTAAATGTCCGGATTTCGTCCGCGAAGGCCTTAATGCCGCTGCTGGTCGGAAACAGGCTGATATGGTCCTTGAATGCCGCGTAATAGAGAAGATATCCGTTGAGATACAACGCCGGCATGCCGTATCCCATGCGTTCCCGCGCGTTGGGAACCGCTCTTTTGACAAGCGAGCGGATTTGCCGCAGCTTTTCGCGGATATCCGGGGCAAAGCCGTCGAGGTAAGCATCTACGGGGTCGTCGTCCGGATTCTTCTTGTTCACCGTTCGCTCCATTTTCCCTTAAATATAGTATCGGAGCCCCCCGGCGCTCCACTGGGGCCCGAGAATCCCCCGCGTACTTTTTTGACTAATCTTATGGATTTCCTTTCACCGGCCGCACAGGTAAGAACCGGATATTACATTGCCTTTTTCCAACGAGGCGTACTAAAACCGTCTCGGTGACATTGGCAAAAGTTACCGCCGGATGCGACCACGGTTCCCGGTAACGTGAATCGGGGAGGGAGCGTCAGGGGCCTCTTACGGTCTTGAAAAGGCCGGAAAAAGCGGTGGCGAAAAGGCAAACAAGGTAAAGGTCGACGCGTTTGCAGCAGTTTGTCAAGACGCTGAAACCAAACCATTCAGGTATCGTTTTTAAAGCATCCTTAATATAATTTTATCAATATGCGACGGCTCATATTGCGTCTTTCCGTGACAATAATCCCTATGGTATTCCTTTCGTTACACGCAGAGGATATTTCGGGAATTGAGTCCTGGATTGAGAAAAACAACCGGAACGATTTTCAGAAAGTAGAGAAATCTTCCTCTTTTTCTCCCGCACAAAAATCCTTTGCCGCGGCCACGGAAAATTCGCTTGATCCGAACCGCTATTTTATCGGAGGGGGTGACCAGTTTTACATCGCGGTAGTCGGAGACCCCTCCATCCATTATCTTGCCGACATCAACCAGGACGGCGATCTGTACATTCCCGCGCTTGGGCTCAAGCACCTCGGAAGGATTTCTCTCTCGGAAGCAAAAAAACAAATCGGTTCGTTCATCCAACTCAAGCTCAAACAACGAAATTCCATTTACGTGACCTTAACCCGCGTAAAAGAGGTCACGATAACCGTTAACGGCGCCGTTGCCAGCGCGGGGACATACACGCTGCCCGGCTCTTTCAGGATACTGGATGCGTTGCGCATTGCAAACGGCTACGCAATGCCTTCCCTGAACGATTGCGATTTCCGCCAGGTGGAATGCGTCAACAGGGACAGTGTATCAACGCTTGATCTTTTCGGCTACCTGTTGCAAAACGACATATCCTGTAATCCCTATCTGTATCCGGGCGACAACATCACGCTCCGGTACTCCTCGAGCCGCATATTCCTGAATGCCCAGACAAAGTCGGTCGTCGGCGGCTGGATTCCCATCCAAGACGGCGAAAACCTTGAACATCTCCTGTCGCTGTTTGTTTTCGACGGCTCAGCCGACACGTCGATAGTTTATATCCAGACCGGGACGGATTCGAACAATCAAACGGAGCGGATGATCGCGAGAAAGGATGCCGGGGCGTATTCGCTCGGTGATCGTCAGATCATCACCATTCCTCAGAAAAAAAATTATCGGCCTATCCTGATGGTCGAAATTTTCGGCGAAGTCGCAAGGCCGGGCATCTATGCAATTTCAAAGGAACACACATCGGCGGAAGATATCGTCGCCGCGGCCGGGGGATACACCTCACTTGCCGATGTAAACAGGGCCGTCATCGTGCGCCGCAGCAAGAGCATGGAAAAAGTCGGAAAGAAATCTCAGCAACCCGCGCTGGTGTCGGAGCAGGCTTTTGAAGCCGCTGTCCGCCCGGAATTATACGCCGGTCTCAAGAAAATGACCACGCTTGAAGATTATACCGTCATCGAATTGCGAAAGCACTCGCATGACATTTCGCTCCTTCCCGAAGATCGGATTGTGGTGCCGAGGCAAGACATTTTCGTATATATAAGTGGAGACGTCAAGCGGCCGGGCGCATATCCCTACATTTCGGGCAAGTCGTATCACTATTACATAGGGCTTGCCGGCGGTGTTACCGGAAAGGCGGACAGAGCCAACATGTTCGGCATTCGTCATTTCGAGAATGCGTCTCAGATGACCGATTTGTCCGAAGTGCAGGCGGGAGACATCATCGTTGTCCCGGACTCGGAACAAGCAAAGCTGTTGAGCACCGTCATTTTACCGATTTTCCAGTCGATCGTGACGACGCTGTCGGTGGCATTAGCGATATTTTCCTTGACAAGAAATTAATTTCCAGACTAAACGCATGAACGAAAACCTCGATTTCCTTCCTTATTTCTTGGTCTTCATTAAGCGGTGGAGAGTCATCGTCTTCAACCTCCTTTTTATTCTTGTTGTTTCCGGCCTGTACGCATTTCTTGTCGCCTCTAAAGAATACAAGGCGGAAATCGTTTTCTTGCCCCCCGAGGGAAGCGGCTCTTCATTATCTGAAATTATCGGCGGCAACATCTCTCTTCCCTCCCTGTCTTCTTCCGATCTCATGCCGGATCAGATTCCCGTGCTTTTTAGCAGTAAGGCGTACAAGAAAAAGATTATCGAACGATTTAATCTGTATGCCCATTTTAACATGACGAAAAACGGGAACAAACTGATCAACACCATAAAACTACTCGACAAATGCTTGACGCTCGACGCGGATGAAATAGGCGGTATCGGCCTCAAGAAAACACTGTCTTTCTCCCTGTGCGTGTACCACACCTCCAAAGACACCGTATATGAGATGGCGAATTACGCTTTCTACCTTCTCGATTCCGCGGTGAGAGCCGTGTCGATTGACCGAGCGCACCGGGATCGTGTTTTCGTCGAATCCCAACTGGAAAAGAGCAAGGCCGTTCTCGACAGCCTGCAATCGAGTATGAAGGACTTTCAGTTAAAAAACAAAGCGTACGACGTTCCGGAACAGGTGAAAATGACCATCAGGGCCGTTGCCGAACTTAAGGCCCAACTGATGTTGAATGATATCCGTATGCAAGCGATAAAAAGGGAATTCAGCGATGAAACGCCCGAAATCGCCGCCTTCAAGAAAAACAATCTTGCCATCGAGGATAAACTTCGACAGCTCGAAACCCGGCAGGCTCCGGACGCCGTCCCGAGCCTGCAAAACACGACCACGCTCCTCCCGGAATTTGTCAATCAGAAACGCGACCTAGAGCTCCAGAATCAGATAATCCTTTTTCTCTCCAAGGAACTAGAACAGGCAAAAATAAAGGAAGGGAAAAACATTTCCTCGCTTGTGGTGACCGACCCGGCGCTCATTCCCGAATACAAATCCAGGCCGAAACGTCTTGGAATCATGGCTGTCGTCACCGCGATCTACATGGTAATGATTCTTTCTTTTATTCTCCTTCAGGAAGTATACCGTCTTCGTTTCAGGAATAGCCGAATTGCCGTTGTTATGAAAGAAACCTTGCGAAAAAAGTGAAGGCGTAAGCGGGGTCATTGTCTGTCATGCCGGACGTCAGCGTCATCATTCCCTGCTATAATCAAGGTCATTATATTCACGACGCAATCGAGTCGGTGCTCGCCCAGTCCTGTCGGGATTTCGAAATCATCGTCGTGAACGACGGTTCCACCGACCCCGGTACCGTTGCGGCCTTGCAAGGGCTCGACAATCCAAAAATCAGCGTGATCCACACCGACAACCAAGGCTTGGCTTCCGCTCGGAACAACGGCATCAAACAGGCGCGGGCGCCCATCATTCTTCCCCTTGATGCCGATGATAAAATCGCTCCCACCTATATGGAAAAAGCTCTCCGGGTCTTGAGGGACGACCCGGGGGTAGGAGTCGTGTATTGCAATGTTCGATTTTTTGGAGAAAAACGCGGTACCTTGGTTTTGCCGGAGTTTTCCCTGGTGAGATTACTTTTTGAAAATCTGATATTTTGCAGTGCGTTTTTTTACCGGAAAGACTGGGAGGCGGTGAACGGATTCAATCCGAACATGGAGTACGGCTGCGAGGATCGTGACTTCTGGATGTCAATCGTTTCGCTCGGCAGGAAAGTGCACCGTCTTCCCGAATTCCTGTTTTATTACCGGACGCGGAAAGATTCCATGTGGCATTCGATTTCGCGGGAAAAGAAAATAGAAATGGATGCCCGGGCATTTCTCAACCATCAGGATATCTACCGCGAGCACGCCGTGGAGTTTTTCGCTGAAATCAACCGCCTTCAGTACCACGCCGACACGTCCCTTCTCCGCCAGTTGCTGTTCGACAAGCTGCTGCATCCGCGGGAACTGTTTCTGAATCTCCTCCGAAGGCTCCGTGTTTATCCGCGAACGTGAATGGTCGCCTCACTGTCGCCCGACGGCCATTGTTTCAATTGGCCCGCTCTTGTCCATTCTTGCGTTTCCTCCGTATTCGCGCGAGCACGATTCCTATGTGATCCGCGATGGTGCCGTTAAACCTGAATGCTTGGTTTAAGGCAAGCAACAGCAGCGAGTACAACGCGATAACGGTCCCTAAAAACCAAATCGAATGGCGGAAGTGCGACATGTCGACAACGAGGGCGAGAGCGATAAGCGGTGAATTAAACGCCAGGCATTGCAGAGTGTACCACAGCGTCCGTTCATACGGAATAAACCGGAAATTGCGCCGCATAATTACCGTGGCGGCCACCGAATTGGTCACGAAAAACGATAAAAGTCCGAGCGGGTATCCGATGGGGCCGAGCCACGTAACGGCGGCATAGACGATAATGACCATCACGCCCCCCATGATTATCTGGTAGATATAGCTCTTGTCGACCTTTTGTGCCGCCATGAAAAGCCTTGCCACCATGGTGTTGTGGGCCAAAAAGGGAAGCACGAGCACATATAATTGCATAAAACGGGAGGCGTTTTCCACGGAAGCGTTGTCAAATGCTCCATGTCCAAACAGTATGGAAATAAAATCTCGCGAATACAAGACGCACCATATGCATATCGGAATGAGCGTGAATTGGACGAATGCCGATGCGTCACGGAAAGTCCGTCCGATATCCGGCTCTTTTTTCTGAGCATACAATTCGTTGAATTTTATCCCGGTAACAGCGGAGAACTGGGTGGTAATAAGCATCCCGGCTACGTCCGGTATCTTTGTCGCATAATTGATGGAAGACAAAATTCCGGAAGGGAATCGAGAGATGAGCATGAGCGGGACATATCCCATCAGGAGCGTCGATACATTCCCCGCCTGCGCAACCAAGATGTCCTTTAGGGTTTTTTTGCGAATTGAAATCGGAAAGCATCTAAAAGACCAATGAAGGACTTTCCGAAGCAATACGATGGAAAACGCAAGTTGCGCGACATTCGCGCAAAGCGCGCCGATAAGGATGCTGACGACGTTGAGCCGATGGTGGAGAAAAAATACGAACAGAATGGAAAGAACGGAATTCAGCAACGAAGCAACGACCGACATCGAAAAGAATTTATACGATACGAGGACTTCCGCCCAAAACGAGTTGGCCGTAAGAAGGATAAGCAATGGAATCGAGCAACAAATGATGTCGGCATGCGCGTGGAGGGTTTTTAAGTCGAATTTTGAAACCAAGGAGAAAACGCCTGCGGGATTGGCAATCATGGTCAGGGAAACGGGAATGCAGATCGCTACATAGAGGAAAAAAAAGAATGAAAGAAAAAGTTGCGATTCGCGCTCGGAAACCTGTTCCCGGATTCTCATTGCCTCGGGGATAAGGATGGTGCCGTTGAGTGCTATCAGAAAGGACGAAATGGTTCCGAGTAACGAAACGCAGAAAAAATAAACGTCCGTTGCCGAGGATGTGCCAAAGAAATAGGCGATGATCGTGACGTTAAAGAACGCGATTATCTTTGCGAAGAAATTGAGAAAAGAAGAGAGGACAAAACCCTTTTTAAATGATTCGGAAGCGAGGAACGCCTTATTCATGTTTGTATCTGTCAAGGATAAGGGCAAGCAGGCTTGTGTGAAAAAGCCATAGCAGCCCGAACGCCGGTTGGAACCAGAATGTTTCCTGAGTGATGCCGCTGACGAGGAGCGCGAGGGTGATGAAAAAGTAGGCAAGCGCCAAATGGTCTTTTTTACCTTGTTGATAGAGAAGTACCAATACGACGATGAAGTACGTCATAAAGGAAACAAAACCGACGACGCCCGTTTCCAGAAGGACATGGAGAAAGTTGTCGTGGGCGCCGCTCGCGAACTTGAGATCAAAGATAAAAGTGGAAAATTGGATCGTGGGGAAATTGGCGATGCCGACGCCGAACGCCTTTTCGATAATCGGAGCTTTTAGAAAATGATCGGTGGCCCCTTTCCAGATGTAGAGCCTGCCCAACGAACTATAATCGAGCGTTCCGGTCTCGCTGGACTTGACGGTACCGGAAACCAGGTGATGCAACGGGGAAAACTGGAATAACAGGAACATAAAAACAATGCCGAGGAAAATGTAAGAGAGAGACAAGGGCTTGAGCCTCAAACGCAACAACGCGAGTATCGCCGTCGCCGCGAATATCCCGATGAGGTTGCTTCGACTGCCGGAAAAAATGATCATATTCAGAAATAAAAAGGAAAGGGAGCCATAGACGACTTTTCGCGATACCGATGCGGCGTCCAGAAGTTTATACAGACAGAAGCCGAGGGAAAACGTCATCATGTTCGCCAGCATGGCATGGTGCGATGTAAACGTCCCCGTGATTTTCTGGAGAGTTCCGACCGAATAATCCTTCAAATGCATCATCTGAAAAGCCATGACGGGGATTTCCATCGCGGAAAGAACGATGACCAATACAACCACGCGCTCCTTGAATTCCTTTACCCACGACAGGGAGAAAAAACGGATTCCACCGACGAGACAGGCGAGGTTAAGAAGGTACCACAGGGAGATGGCGGTATTCCGCAAATGGTGGTGACCCACGTTAAGAAAAAACGACACGCTTGCCAAAGCCATGAAAACGAGCAGCGATAGAAATGCCGGCACGGGGATATGCGTGTGAATGCAATCGTCCCCCCTCGGCAATAAATATCGGGAAAGAAAACCGACAAAAAGCAAGGGGAGTACCAGGTGGGGCATGTCGATAAAAAGGTAATCAAACCGCGTAAGCAGATGAATTCCCAGAAAGAACGAAATAAAGAAAAGGTACATAAGGGACGTAGGATACGCCACGACGAGCATGCCGACGAGACAAATGAGCGGAATCAGCAGCGGGTAATACAGGTTCGATGTAACATAAAGGAAAATACATGCAAGAACGAGCGCCCCAAAGCCGGAGAGCAGGATGGATTGAAAACGACCGTTTTTAGCGCTGATTTCTTCGATTGCCGATTGCATTCAAGTATCCCGTCATGGTGAACGTTGCGAAAGGCAAGGTTCGACGGTTCCTTTTTTATTACCGCGTTTTAATAAGTTGACGATACATGTTCTCGTTTTCGCTAAAAATAATATCATTCGAGAATCGTTTTTGGAACGTCTCTCCGGCCTTGTACCCGATGGCGGCGGCGAAATTTTTATCCGCCAATACCCTATTGATTGCCCCCGCTATTTCGTCCGGTTGATGAGGGTCAACCAACAATCCATCCACTCCGTCCTCTATCAGTTCTGGACCGCTTGCGAGTGTGGTGTATATGGTAGGGCATCCCATTGCCATCGACTCGAGGGGCGCAAGCCCAAAAGCCTCCGAAAAGGATGGAAATACGGCGACGTCAGCCGTTTGCAATTCGAGCAGAATACGCGAGCGCTGCACATGGCCCCAAAAAACGACCGTATCGGTACAGGAGGCGGGCAATGACCTCCGCAACAGCGACCGTACCGACTCGCCTTGCCGGTTTTGCGTGTCCTTTCCAAACATATGGAGCCTCGCGCCGGGATGACGCGCAACCACCGCGGGCCAAGCCTTAACAAGTGAAAAGACTCCTTTGTGTTCGATAAGCGTTCCCGTAAACACCACGGTATCGGCGTTTCTCCGCCGATATGCCGCCGATTCGTTTTTTTCTATCCCGAGGGAATTGTAAATGACCGAGATTGGAAAATCTTTGCGGAATACGTTCCGTGTTTGGGCCGCTATCGATTTGCTGACGCCTATTATGACGTCGGCTTTGTTCAGCGTTCGCAATTCCCGGTTAAAAAAGTACCTGCTTCCTTGGTGATCGCCGTTTTCCTTCAGCAGATGCGCCGCCGACCCATGCAGCCTGACTACCACGGGAACCGGGAGACGCGGCCAATATGCAAGCATCCCCATGAAATCCGGTACCTCGACGATATCAATGGAGTGCTTTCCAATGATTTTTCTTACCTCCCAATAGAGCCGCAAACCGGAGCGGAAAAAACCATACAGGCGTTTATAACGAGGAAAACGATATACCAAAGTTCCGCTTTCGTCCTTTGCGACCGCCGTCTTCGTAATATCGTCATATATTCCCGCGACGATAACCGTGTGCCCCCGATTCTGCAGAGCCAATACCAGCGTCTGCGTCATGGTGCCTATACCGCCGTGAATGCACGGAGGATATTCGTTGCAGATATAAAGAATATTCATGAGGCGAACACGTGATACTCTTTCTTCATGAAAAATAATACTCCTGATTGGGCATTCCAAGCCTCCTTCGGTTATACATGGCTCAAGTGATTGTTGACAATTGCCGTCTTCGGCGGCGTCGGCGCCGTATCGCGTTGGATTATCGCATTTTGAAGGCCGGTGTTGGGAAGACGTTCATGTCGTTTTATCCGCTTCGATCAAGCTATGCGAACGGCATTCAGGATTTTGACAACGGAGCCAGCGGAAGAGCTTTATTCATATTGAAGAGGATTAACAATGATGGTACTGTTGTTGATGGAGAGATTCGTTTGATGAATCCGGCAAAAAATACATGGAGGTAACCATGTCACGATGGATTCCAGTGTTCCTTTCGTTGCTCGTTCCGGCATACCTGTTTGCCGATGCGGTTTCGGGTACCGTCACCTTCAGCGACGGCTCGCCGGTCGTCGGCGTGGGTATCAGGGTGATGATCGCCACCGGAGCCCAGTACCGCACCACCGATGCGCTGGGCAACTGGAGCATGAGCCTTCCCGCCGGTACGCTCATCGAGCAGGCGCAGGTCTACGCAATGGGAGAAGAGGTTGCCGGCTGCCCCAGTTCCTTCTCCTATACGTTTTCCGACACCACGACGGTGAGCGGCCCGAAGATTCTCGACGCCCGGCTTCCATCCCTCTATCGGATGCATGGCGTTCTCCGTTCGCCGTCTGGAAACCCGGTACCCGGCGTCACGGTGCGCTCGCAGCACATGCAGAACGGCATGGGTTTTGATCCCTCCGACCAGTCCACCACAGATAACGGCGGCGCCTTCGAGCTTTTTAGCTACGCGGGCTCCACGCAAGTTACCGCTCCTGCGGTGGCCGACAGCGACATAGCCGCATACACAATGACGCTCGAATTGACGAAAGACACTCTACTGAATATCAGCTATCCCGCCGCGCCCACGGTAAGCGGCGTGGTGACGCTGTACAACGGCAGCCCGGCAAGAAAGATCGAGATGGGACTGTCGCAGGGTACCTACCACTGGCTGCGCACCGATTCCACGGGCGCCTACCGTTTCGTCGCCGGGCAGGGGGTCGTTTCCGAGTTGTTGGTACACACCATGAACGACACGACCGTGCCCGGCGTTCCGGCGGACATGTCCTTTAGCGCGGCCCAAAATTTTTCCCTCGACCGCGACACCGTCATCAATATCACCCTCCCGCTCTTTCCCCTATTGCACGGCCTCGTGCGTGACGGTCAGGGCACACCGGTCGCCGGAGCCCGGCTCCAGGTGAGCGCCTGGAACGGCTCCATGACCAACCAGCCCGACGATTACTGCTATTCCGCCGTCGACGGATACTACGAGCTTGCCTGCAACAAAGGCGGTAACAAGCTGGAGGTTACCGCACCTATGGGCACTGTCTTCTCCGGTGTCACGCTGTATCCACAGTTGAACGCCGATTCGACCCTCAATATCACGCTCCCAAAGGGCGCCGTTGTCTGCGGAAAAGTCGTCCTTTCCGACAGCACCACGCCGGTGGTCGGCATCACCGTGGCCCTTGCCGATTCTGCTTCGCTGTTTCAGACCACCACCGATGGATCGGGAAGCTTCCGGCTTGTCGTGGCGCAGAAGCAATATCAATACATTCAGGCGTTCACCATGTCGCAGGAGGTTGCGGGAATTCCCGCCTACATATCCGTGAAAGGATTCGACGGTTGGCGCCAGGTGGGCGATTCGACGGCCTTTTTGATCGTGATGCCGCCGTTGTGCCGCATTTACGGAACGGTGCAAAATTCGGCGCATGCGGCCGTGGGCAACGTCCGCATCGAGGCGCGCACCTGGACCGCGCGCGGAACCACCGAACCTGCCGACTGGTCGGTGACCCCGACAGACGGTTCCTATGAGCTTTTCATGCCCATAGGCCCCTGCGAGGTTACGATCACGCCGCAGTCGGGCGCCTACAACGTGGCGCGCTTCATGATGGATGTCGGCGCTTCGGTTCAGAAGGATTTGCTCCTCACCGACCAGGATCGCGGTATCGCGCGGATACAGCCCTCCACCATCAGCCAGGGCAAGGAAGGTACGGTGACGATCACCGGCGTGAACACCGATTTTCTCGGCGCATCGCCGACGCTCGACCTCGGTCCGGGAATCACCGTCTCCGATGTGAGCGGCAAAAGCGCCATCTCCCTCACGGCGCACGTCGCGGTCGACTCGAACGCTGAACCGGGCGTCCGCTCCATCACCTGCGGCGCGGGCGGCCGGACGTATGCGGGCACCGAACTGCTCACCGTTACCGCCCCGTCAAGCGCACGGTTGCCATTCGACAACGCGGGCATACTCACCCGCGACGTGACCATCGACGACGGTACGGGCACGCAACTTCACATCGACTCGGGCACGACGGTTACCCTCCCGCCGGGGGCCGACAGCACGTTGTCGTTCGACGCGCCGATAATCAAAAACGACACGGTGCAGCCGAGCGGCGCCGAGTTCACGCAGGTGCAGCGCGAGTGCTATCCCAGCGGCGTCACTTTCAATCCGCCGGCCGAACTGACCTTCCATTACCAGGATCAGGACGTACAGGGCATAAGCGAATCGTCGCTGGCGGCCTTCAAGTACGACAACGGCGCGGACTCGGTGGTGGGCGAGTACGCTATCGTGGCCCGCGACACGGCGAACAATACCATCACCCAATCGGCCCCGACATTCTCGCTCTATCGGCTTGCAGCGAAGACCGGTACGGCCGCAAAAGGACAGGCACCCAAGTTTCGGACGGCGTGCCCCATGCTTTCGGTTTCGGCGATTTCCGGCAGGCCGGGAGCGCTCCTTGCGGTCTTTTCCCTGCCGCAGACGACGGTTTTGCCGCTGCTGAAACTCTATGACGTCAAGGGCCGGTGCGCGCGTGCCGCGATCCGGACGACGTACGGGCCTCAGGGATACAGCGGCCAGGCCGTCATCGCTCACGTCGCTGCGGGCAGCTACCTAGCCGTGCTCGAATACGGCGCTGGAAAAAGGCTTGTACGGCCGGTGGCCGCGCTATGGTGAAATCGGTTTGACAAACGTAATCTCGAAAGACGGTTCCAATCGGTCTGCCGAAGAACTCACAAACGGCAAGAAAAGGGCGAGAACGCTTCTCGCCCTTTTCTATTTTATTGTATCGAGGCCATCGTTAAATCCGGCTTCCTGATTGATAACCACCAATGACGGCCGGGAATTTGGGATTCGTAGTCCGGAATATTCTTATGGAAACGATTCAAGGCACCGTGTCCCAAGTCACCTTCCGCAATGAGGAGAACGGCTTCACCGTGCTCAAGCTCGCGGCGGCTGAATCCGCGCCGCCCGTGCTGTGCGTGGGCGCCATGCCGGCCGTGGAGCCGGGCGAGACGCTCAAGGCCACGGGCGAGTTCCAGGTTCATGCGCGGTTCGGAAGGCAGTTCGCGGTCTCCTCCTTCGAGACCGTGCGGCCGGCCACCATCGAGGGGATAACCGCGCTGCTTTCGAGCGGCCTCATCGAGAACATGGGGGAGGTTCGCGCGAAAAAAATCATCGATGCGTTCGGCCTCAAAACGCTCGACGTGCTCGATAACGAACCCGACCGCCTCCTTGATGTGCGCGGCATAGGTAAGAAGACGCTTGCGAAGATCATTGCGGCATGGCGGCGCAGAAGTCACATCCGCGAGCTCATGCTGTTCCTTCAGGAATGCGCCGTCACCGTCAACATGGCGTCGAAGATATACGGTACCTACGGCGCGTCCGCCAAGGAAAGGATTTCCCAGAACCCGTACTGCCTCATCGACGACGTGTGGGGCGTGGGGTTCAAGAAGGCCGACGCCATAGCGCAGAAGCTCGGTTTTTCGCACGATTCGTACAAGCGTATCCGCGCCGGGCTCGCCTTCGTGATGTCGGAGGCGGCCTCAAACGGCCACGTCTATCTTCCCGTCACGAAGCTCCTTTCCGACGCGGCCGCTATCCTCGAAGTCCCGGAAGACAAGGCGGTTTTTTCACTCGACCACATCGTGAAGGAGGGCGGCCTTATCGCCGACGGCGACCGCGTGTATCTTCCGCACCTGTACGGGGCCGAATGCGCGGTTGCCCAGCAGCTTTCGTCCCTTGCGGGCGCGCGGCGCGGGCCGCTCGCGAAATACGACGAGCGGTACGTCTTGTCGTGGCTCGACTCGTATTCCGCCAAGGACAACTGGAGCGCCGACCCGAAGCAGAAACAAGCCGTGGCCGCCGCGCTTCTGCACGGCGCGAGCCTGCTCACGGGCGGGCCCGGCACGGGAAAGACCACCACGCTCCAGGTGATTGTTTCGTTCCTGCGTGAGCACAATGTCCGCACGGCCCTTGCGGCGCCCACGGGAAGGGCGGCCCAGCGCATGGGAAGCATCGCGGGACTTTCGGCCAGCACCATCCACCGGATGCTCGAATACCGGCCCGGCGGCGCGGGATACCGTTTCGCGCGCGACGCCTCGAATCCCGTCGAGGCCGACATGATTATCGTGGACGAAACCTCCATGATAGACATTCCGCTCATGAGGAGCCTTCTTGCCGCGGTTCGGCCCGGCGCATCGGTGCTGTTCGTGGGCGACGAGAACCAGCTCCCGTCCATAGGGCCGGGCACCGTGCTCGCCGACATGATCGCCTCCGGGGCGCTGTCGCACGTGCGGCTCACCACGGTGTTCCGCCAGGCTGCCAGAAGCGGCATCGTGACCGCGGCGCACGAGATCATGGCCGGCAGGCTCCCGGTCCTGCGTAACGATCCGGCGGGGGACTTCTTTTTTGTAAATGATGAAGACCCGGAAAAATGCTGCGCCACGCTCGTCGAACTCGTCGTGAAGCGCCTCCCGGCACGGTACGGCTTCGATCCGGCCGCGGGCATCCAGGTGTTGTCGCCCATCCACAACGGCGTGCTGGGAACGCGCAACCTCAACGCGCTGCTCAAGGCTGCGCTCAACCCTGGAAAGCGGTCGGTGAAGCGCGGCGACGCCGAGTTTTCGCCCGGCGACAAGGTAATGCAGGTAAGAAACGACTACGACCGCGGCGTGTTCAACGGCGACATCGGGTTCGTCGCCGACATCGTCGACGAGACCGATCTCATGGTGGATTTCGACGGCCTGCGGGTACGGTACGAGCCAAAGCATCTCGACGAGCTGGTCCACGCCTATTGCATAAGCATCCACAAGAGCCAGGGGTGCGAGTTCCCGGCGGTGGTGATCCCCATGATGACCCAGCACTTCATCATGCTGCAACGCAACCTCGTCTATACCGCCATCACGCGCGCCAGAAAATTGTGCGTGCTCGTGGGAATGCCGCGGGCGCTTGCAATTGCGGTGAACAACAACGCGACGGTGGAGAGGTTTTCGAGGCTGGGGGAGAGGATAGTTGAAAATACAAAGAAATAAGAAAGACCTGGGCGCCCCGCCGCTTCGCGTTGTCGGCCCTTCTTACAGGCTCGGCTGTTCGCCTCATTGCCGAACCGCCCGAGTCCGCCCGCGGCGAGGGGTCGGCCGGCAATTCGCTCCGGCTCACCCCTCAGTCCGGCCTGGCGCGCGGCGGAAGATATTGTATCGTAATTGGCAATCTACTTGTCGATACGTGAAAAGAAGCCGGGGGCTATAGGCTCCGCTGAGAGGCGGTGTCCCCACCGGAAACTTGATTTGAAAAAGAAAATGTATTCATGAAACCCCCAAAACCCGACCCCGACATAGCCCTCCTCTTCGCCGCCATCGACAAAATGGGAATCGAGGTGCGCCGCGGCGTGTTCGACGGCGATGGGGGACTGGTAAGGATGGAGGGGCGTTATATACTATTTTTACGCACCGGCATCCCGCCCTGGCGGGAAAGAGAGCTGTTGCTCGACGCGATAAAGAAACTGGGGCCCGCGGCCGTGCACCTGCCGCCGCGCGTGCGTCAGCTTTTGGGCGGGGACGATTGGGAAGACGTCAAAGGAGAGGCCGATGGACAAGGTTAAAATAGGCGTGGTCGGCGCAGGGGTGCTGGGTTCGTACCACATACAAAAATGTCTCAAGAACAGGGACGTGGAGTGCGTGGGGTTCCACGACCTTTCGCCGGAGCGTCGATCCGATGCGTCAAGGAGACTCGGGGCGCGGCCCTGGACGAGCGCGGAGGAACTTGTCGACAATTGCGACGCCTGCATCGTTGCGACGCCCTCCTCCACCCATACGGCCGTGGCGATTGCCTGCCTCAAGAAGAAGAAGCACGTGCTTGTGGAAAAACCCCTGGCGCCGAGCTTCGCCGAGGGCGACGCGTTGGTCGCGGAGGCGAGCCGGCAGGGCGTGGTGCTTCACGTGGGGCATTCCGAGGCGTTCAATGCTTCCTTTGCAAGGCTCCTGTCCCTCGCCCCGAAGCCCAGGTTCATCGAGATACACCGCCTCGCGCAATATTCCCCGCGCGGCACCGACGTGCCCGTCATTCTCGACCTGATGGTGCACGACGTCCAGCTCGTGCTGCGCCTGCTTTCCGAGGAGCCTCGTTACGAGGGTATTGCCGCCACCGGCGTACCTGTGGTGTCGGAGGATATCGACATCGCCAATGTACGCATACCTTTTCCCTCCGGGTGCGTGGTGAACTGCACCGCCAGCCGCATCTCCGCCAAAAAAATGCGCAAGCTGCGGTTGTTCGCGCGCGACAACTATTATTCCGTCGATCTCGACAAGGAGGAAATGGAACACTATTTTCTTAAAGGACGGCCGGAGGCGGGCAAGCCGCCGCCCATAGGTTTTTCCAAGGACAAGCCGAAGCATGCGGACGCGCTCGAGGCCGAGCTGGCGGCGTTTGTCGGGGCGGTGACGGGCAAGCCCGGGATGGCGGGAGTGTCGGGCGAGGAGGCGCTAAGGGTACTCAAGGTAACCGACAGGATACTGTCGCTATTGAAAATGCAAGGGGGGATTCAATAGCGTGCAATTAGGAACTTTGCTTCGTTCTCCCCGCGCTCGCGCTGCCGTCCCATTTAGACGTGCTCATAAAATCACCACAAAAACGCAAAGGGGAAAGTAGATTTGTTCGGTATCCGGTCTTGAGTAAAAACAATCGTTGCGGCCTGTGCGATGAGGTTCTTCTTCTTATGAACCATCAGGGCTAAAGGGACGCCGGAATTACTCGCCGATTACCTGGACAAAAATTTTCCGGCCCCGGGGCCGGTTGTCGTGATCGATAACCACTATCTGCTGCCAGGTGCCAAGGATGAGTTTTTTCTCCGCGAACGGCACGGTGATGCCGGGCCCCATGAGCGTGGCGCGGATGTGCGAGAAACCGTTGTCGTCGCCCCACGTCTCTGAGTGGCGGGTCTTGAGGTTGCTCGGCACGAGCTTGTCGAGCCGGTCTTGCATGTCCTGGGAGAGCGCCGGCTCGAATTCGATGGTCGATATGGACGCGGTCGAGCCCACCACGAACACCGTGACGATCCCGCTTTCCATTTCCGATTTCGCGAGGATCAACTGTACCTCGGAGGTGACGTTGACCACGTCCGAGAATCCGCGCGTCTGGATCGTGAAGCTGTTCCCGAAGACCATTATTTTTCTCTCCCGGCGAAACTCCAAAATACATTCGGGATTAGCCGCGGAATTCCGTATCCTTTCCGCGCAGTCACGCCATTGGAACGTATTTTCCTTGCCGGGAGACGTTTTGCATGCCTGATCTCGGCGAATATATAACCATGTTTCTCGACTGCCTGCTCAAGGAAAAAGGCTTCTCTCGCCATACGGCCGGGGCGTACGGCCGCGATCTTGCCCAGTTCAGATCCTTTACGGAACGTTCCTGCACCGGCGCGGGGTTCGAAGGCGTCATGAAAAAAGCCGTGATGCGGGATTTCGTCTATACGCTGGGCGAACAGGGTCTCACTCCCCGTTCCATTGCGCGAAAGGTGGCCGCGCTCAAATCGTTTTCAAAATTCTGCGTCAGGCGGCATTTCCTTTCGGCCAATCCCGCAAAACTGCTGGCAAGTCCCAAGCTCGGCAAGCCGCTTCCCGCGTTTCTCACCGAACATCAGGCGGACAAACTCGCCTCGCCGGACGCGCCCGGCGAGAAATCCGGTAAAAAAACCGACGCGCTCAGGGACCGGGCGCTGGTTGAACTGCTGTACGGCACCGGCCTCCGGCTTTCCGAGGCGCAGGGTCTCAACGCCGATACCATCGATTACAGGCGCGCCACGGTGCGCGTTGTAGGCAAGGGGAGAAAGGAACGGGTGGTGCCGGTGACGGAGTCGGCAATCGGCGCGATACGGGAGTACCTCGCGGCCCGGCCCGCGCTCGCGTCGGCCGCCGAGCCGCCCCTGTTTACCGGCAGGGGAGGACGGCGGCTTTCGGGGCGGCAAATGGAACGCATCGTCGCGCACGAACTTGCCGCGGTCACGAGCCAGAAGAAGCGCAGTCCGCACGTGCTCAGGCATTCGTTCGCCACGCATCTCCTGGATCGCGGAGCCGATATCCGCGCGGTGAAGGAGCTGCTCGGCCACTCATCGCTTGCGACGACGCAGATTTATACGCACATGTCGAAGGAGCACCTGCTCAAGGCCTACCGCGGCGCGCACCCGCGCGCCGAAATTCCGCACCCGTCCGCGCCCAAACCGGAACGGCCCGCCTAAAACGAGGGAAGCCGGAGCGCATGCCCCGGCTTCCCTCGTGATGCCGGTCGTCTATTCGTCGAAATCCGGAGGCCCATCGTGCGGGCCGTGACGGGGGCCGCCCTCGCGCGGCCCGCCGCGCAGGGGAGGACGGAACTCGTTGCTCAGCAGTTTTTCGAATTGCTCTTTTGAGAGAATCGACTTGATAGCCAGCATGTGGTCGGCCATCCGCTCGGACATCGCCTTGTGCAGGTCGCCGATTTCCTTGGCGTAGCCGTACAGCACCGCCTTGGAAGCGGAGGGCTTGAGCAGCTCTTCTTTGCTTTTGTCAAGAAGCGCCTTCATCCTGTCGAAGCTCTGCCGTCTGAACTCCATCATTTGTTTGCGCATGTCCTTTAGCTTGGCCTTCTGATCGGGGGACAGGCCGAGCTGCGCCCATATTTTGTGGCGCGTCGAATCCTTGGGCGACCAGGCGGAATCCTGGGCAAACAAAGCGGCCGGTACCGCCGCCGCCACGCAGAGAGCGGCTCCCGCGAACATGATTGTGAAACGCATATGTTCCTCCACCCCGTTGTTTTTGCAAATCGCCCGGGCTATAGTGATCCGCCTGTGGCGGTTTCTTGAAGAAATATCACGCCCTGTGGGCGTGGTTCTTTATTCCTGGTACAGTACCTCTTCGTAATATCCGTACGAATTCGAATTTTCACGACACACGTCGCCGTTGTAATAGGTGTTGGCGCCATTGAGATCCGCCGCCACGTCCGCCGAATAGGCCGCGCGGGACGCCGAGAGTCGTACGGCGGTGAGCGCGGACGCCCCGATGAGCAGCGTTGCCGCGAGTCCGAACATGCCGCGCGCAAGCGTCCTTTGACGGTTGATGCGTCCCACGACGCCGTCGTACAGGTTCGCGGGAAGGGGCGGGACGTCCGCGAGTTCGTCGAGCACGGCCCGCGGCACCGGGGCATCGGAAATCCGTTCCATGCGATCCTCCTAAAAATCTCCGAATTTCTTCCGCAATTCTTCCTTGAGCCTAAAGAGCTGGGTGCGGAGACTGCCCGCGCTCTTCCCGGTGATGTCGGCGAGTTCCTCGAACGAGAAGCCCAGCATTTCGCGCCCCGTGAGCAGGAATCGCTCCTCGGCCGAGATGCTCTTGAGTATTTTCTGGATATCTTCTTTCATGTCAATTCTTTCGGCCGAAGGTACCGGTGAACCCGTGTTTTCGTCGAGTTCCTGCGTTTCGTTGACCCGGTTCCGCTTCGAAAGCAGGGTCATGCACGCGTTGAACGTTATACGGTAAATCCACGTCGACAGCGCCGATTCCCCCCCGAACCTTTTGAGGGACTTGTATACCCGTATGAAGGTCTCCTGTACCGCCTCCTGCGCCGCTCCGGAATCACCGTGCAGCGTTCGATACGCTATTTTCCAGGAGAACGGCGCGTAAAAATCGTACAGCGCCCGGAATGACGTCCCGTCTCCTTTTTTCGCGCGTTGTACCGTGAGAGCGTCGAGTTCCTTCATTCATCCAGCCTATTTGACAGTAAAAAATGATCCGGCGTTACACGGCGATGGATTTATTTTACATGCCGAACGAGTTCATTAACATACGTTTCGCACGCGGCGGGCACAAAGATTTCGAAAGGACGTATTGTGGAGAACAAGGACGCGGCTATCGTAGTGGCTTCCGATCATGCCGGATTCAGGCTCAAGGAATTCGTCAAAAAGGAGCTTGAAAAGCGGGCCATACCGGTAAAGGATGTCGGCGTGTACGACGAGGAGCGGAGTGATTACCCCCTATTCATCGCCCGTGCCGCCGCTAAAGTGTCGGGCGGCGAATTCGGCCGCGGCGTCGTGATATGCGGATCGGGAATCGGCGCGTCCATCGTGGCCAACCGGTTCAAGAACGTACGCGCCGCGCTGTGCGTCACGCCCGAAATGGCCGTGCTGTCGCGGCGGCACAACGACAGCAACGTGCTCGCGATGGGCGAGCGGATCACCCCGCCCGAGATCGCGGCGAAGATACTCGCCGCATGGCTCGACACGTCCTTCGACGGCGGACGCCACGAAGCCCGCGTAAAACAGATAGATACGGTTGACGGATCGCAATAAAAGGAGCCGCTGATGACCGCAAGGAAAACGCCCGCGCGCAGACGCGCGCGCGCGCCGTGGGACGAATACTTCATGAGGATCGCGCAGCAGGTGGCCACGCGCTCTACCTGCGACCGTAAAAACGTGGGCGCGGTCATCGTGCGCGACAAGACCATCCTTTCCACGGGCTACAACGGCAGCGTACGCGGCATGCCTCACTGCGACGAGGTGGGCCACACCATGGAAAACGGACATTGCATCGCCACGGTTCACGCCGAGGCCAACGCCATCATCCAGGCCGCGAAAAACGGCGTAGCGGTCGACGGCGCCGATATCTACATCACGGCCTCACCTTGCTGGCACTGTTTCAAGCTCATCGCCAACAGCGGGATAAAAAGGATTTTCTATCTCGAATTCTACCGCGACAATCACGTACTCGAAGTGGCGGGACAGGCGGGAATTGAGCTGAGGCAGGTCACAATAAATTCTTGAAATAATGATAATAAAGTTGGGCGTTCCCCCCGCTTTGCGGGGGTCGGTTCTCCTTCCGGTCTTGGGCATGCCCTCGGGCCGCCTCGGCCCTATGCCGCGAGTACGCGGCCGGATCCGGGCGGCACGGCGCTTTCGCGCCGCCTCCAGTCGCCCCTAACGCGCGGCAAAAGATATTAATTCCGTCAATTTACTGCTTTACGCCACGCCGGATAGGAAGAATGCAAACAGTACATGGTCCCTAGCATGCTGTTGGACAAGAATGGCATTGACTTAAGCCCAGCGTTAGGCCGGACTGGAGCGGTGAGTTAGAGCGAATTGCCGCCTGACCGCGGCGCACTGCGCCCTCGCGGCAGGAGGCAACGAGGCGAACAGCCGAGTCCGGAAGGAGGGCCGCCGACGCGAAGCGGCGGAACGCCCAAAGCCTTTTTCATTTATTTGGCCATCGCCTCCAGCCGCCGTATCCGTTCCTCCATGGGCGGGTGGGTGGAGAACAGCGTCGTGAGTCCGCCGCGGAACGGATTGACGATGAAAAGGTGGGCGGTGGAGGGATTGCCTCCCTGCATGGGAATTTGCCTCACCGACGCATCCAGTTTGCCCAGCGCGCGGGCGAGGGAGAGCGGCTTGCGGCTTATGAGCGCGCCTTCCCGATCCGCGGCGTATTCGCGGGTACGCGAAATGAAGAGCTGTACGAGCAAGGCCGCGAACGGGGCGAGGATTGCCATAACGAGCATGCCCGCCACGCCGCCGCGCTCGTCGTCGTTGTCGCGTCCGCCGCCGAACATGGCGCCCCACTGCAGCGCGTTGCCGATCATGGTTATGGCGCCCGCGAGGGTCGCGGCGATGCTCGATATGAGGATGTCGCGATTCTTGACGTGCGCGAGTTCGTGCGCCATGACGCCTTCGAGCTCGTCTTCGCTCAGAATCCGGAGTATCCCGGTCGTCGCCGCAACCGAGGCATGGGCCGGGTTCCGGCCCGTGGCGAACGCGTTGGGCGCCGGGTTGTCAACGATATACACCTTTGGCATGGGAAGGGAGCTCGCGTCGGCCAGCCTCCTCACCACGCGGAACAGCATGGGCGCGTCCCGCTCGGTCGCCTGCTTGGCGCGGTACATCATGAGCACGATTTTGTCGGAAAACCAGTACGACGCAAAATTTATGAGCGCGGCGAAAACAAGGAACCCGAGCGCGCCGTTGGTGCCGCCGATATACTGACCGATGAGAACGAGAATGCCGGTGAGCGCGCCGAGAAGAAGGGTAGTCTTGACGTAACTCATTTTTTGACTCCTTATTTGTGCCGCTTTACGTTGGTTAAACAGCCCATGTAATACGAGGGAAAAAACCATTTATTTCGCGGGGAAAATATAACAGGCGATACCGAATCTGGAGTGAAAGAAGAAAGTACGGCTGCGATTATTTTTTTCTGCGTAACGCCGCTTCACGTTACTTGTATGTCCGGGTCGGTAAAGAACCCCGCCGCTTGATGCGGGGTTCTTGGCTTTTCGGATGTCTTCTTATGTCCCCAAATGATTAAACTCCGCGTTCTCCAGAAACTCTTTCGGTTCATTTGCGAATTCCAACAGATGCTCCACCAGATGCTCGTGCTTCTGCTCCTCTGCGATGAGGAACTGCAGTGCCTTCTTATCGTCCTGTAAGGTCGCCTTTGAGAGCATGTCGGCATACAGGGCGATGCTCTTTGTTTCCATTTCCAATGCTTTTGCGTAGGCCTGCGCGTAGTCGTAGACGGCCTGGGGAAAGACGAACTGCTCCGAAAGCCCGGCGAAAATACGCTTCGCTTCCGCCGACGCGGTGCCCGGCTGCGGCACGGCGGGTGCCGTTTTCGTTTTTTGCCATTCCGCAAACAGGTTGAAATGCTTTTGTTCCTCCGAAGCGAGGAGCGCGAAGACGCCGGCCAGTGCTTTCACCGGTGATTCGGCCGCGAGCTTCTCGTAATATGCCTTGCCTTCCGATTCGATGCCTTTTGCGATTTCAAGCGGGTCCATGGTGTAATCCTTGCTATTTAAGAGTTATGGTTGTCTTCTCGTCGTCGTTGTGGTGCTTTTTGAAGTCGGCAGTGGCTCCGGCGGCGAGGATCACCTTTACCTTCGTACCCGCCGCGAGCTTTACGTCCTTCGGGTCGCCGCTATCGAGCGGGATGGTGAACGCAAACGTGGTGACGCCGCCGGTTTGGGTGCATTCTGCGGCCGCTATATCGTCTTTTCCGCCTATGAGCGTGTCGGGCTTGTGCGAAACGTCGCTCACGCCGAACTCGTCGGACGACACGGTTTTGCCGTCGACCAGCGCGCCCATGATTATGTTTGCGTTCTTCATCATGCTCGTTGGATTGAACCCGACGGCGAGCCAGCCCTTTGTCGGATACGAAACGCGCGCCTGGAGGTCGGCGCCGGTGATTTTGTATTCAAGCGTGAACTTCCCCGCCTTGACCGAGGTGAACGGCGACTCGGCCGCCGTGGCCGTCGCCGAATCGCCGGCCGCCGCTGCCGCACCGACGACGGCAAGGACGGCCGTCGTCGCCCTTGCAAACGTGCAAAAGTTCATGGCTGCCTCTTTTTCTTGAAGTAGGTTGATTTTATCCACGGGAGGTTGAGGTACAGGTGGAGCAGGAAGAGCGCCACGAACACGTAGCCCGAATACAGATGCACCTGCCGTACCGCGGCGAAGGGGATTGATTCGGAGAAAAACGCCATCATCAATCCCGAAACGGCTTGGGCGACGGCTACGATAGCTATAACGGGGTTCGTTATTTTGAGGGCGGCTACCTTGGTGAACGCCATGCTGTCTCCTTTTGGAAACTTGGGTTATGCGCCGCCGGCGGCCTTCATCGCGGCCTCGACGCCCTTGGAAAAATCGGTGGGCACCGTGGTCATGCGCGCGGCCTTTTCCTTGTCGAGCAGGTACAGCGCGGCGGTGTCGGACCCGATGAGCTTGAGCTGGGCGATGATGTCGTTGTCGTTCTCCTCCTCCTCGGTCTGTTCGGTGACGTACCACTGGAGGAACACCTCGGTGGCGTGATCTTTTTCCTTCACGGCAAGCTCGACGAGTTCGGAGATGCACTTGGTGATGAACTGCTCGTGCGCGAGGGTCTTGGTGAACATGTCCATGGGCGACTTGAATTCCGCCGGCGGCTCCTTGATGGGAAGCAGCTTCACCTTGCCGCCCATCTTGATCACGTATTCGTAGAACTTCATGGCATGGAGCATTTCCTCGTGGTACTGCACCATGAACCAGTTGGCAAATCCCTTGAGTCCCTTGAAGGCACAGTCGGCCGACATGGCCGAATAGAGATAGGCCGAGTACATTTCGTTGTTGATCTGGCCGTTGAGGGCCCCTTCCATTTTTTTCGAAAGCATGCCGTCCTCCTTTGACTGGCCGACGTGTTCGGAAGATCACCGCATTTTCGGCGGCAGGTCTCATGTTCATCACGTAACAAACATACTAAAATCCACAGACGATTTCATCATAAATCATGGGTGGCAATGATTTCAGGATGAACTATTTTCACGGTCATCATGATCCGTGTTCCGTCGTACCGGAGTCTTTCCGAAACGGACTGGGACGAGCGCATCGCTGCCGCCGACGCCCTGTTCTCGCCGTGCATGCTGTGCCCGCGGAGATGCGGGGCCGACCGGCATGCCGGGAAAAAAGGCCGGTGCGGGGCGGGGAAGGAACTCATAATTTCGAGCATCTTTCCTCATCACGGCGAGGAGCCGCCGATTTCCGGCACAAAGGGCTCGGGAACGGTGTTCTTCTCGCACTGTTCGCTCGGGTGCTGTTTCTGCCAGAATTTCCAGATTTCACAGCAGGGCGAGGGCGAGCCGTATTCTGAGGAACGGCTCGCCGAACGGATGCTGTGGCTCCAGGGAAAAGGTGTGCACAATGTCAACCTGGTGACGCCGACGCATTTCCTTCCGTACATCCTTCGCTCTCTCAGGAGCGCCGCGCGGGCGGGGCTTTCGCTTCCAATCGTCTGGAACTCAAGCGGCTACGAATTGCCGACGGCGCTTGCGCCGCTCAGGGGCGTGGTCGACGTCTACCTGCCCGACATGAAATACGGAGCAAACGACCCCGCCCGGCGTTACTGCAACGCCTCCGATTACGTGGAAAACAACCGCGCCGCGGTGCGCGAGATGTTTCGCCAGGTCGGGCCGCTCAAGACCGGCGACGGGGGCATTACCTACCGGGGGCTGTGCATCCGCCACCTGGTGCTGCCCGGCGGCTTGTCGCGCTCGGAGCAAGTCATCGATTTCCTGGCCGCCGCGTTCGACCCTTCCGACATCACGGTGAGCCTCATGGCCCAGTACCGACCCATGCACCGAGCAGGGGAGTTTCCGGAACTCGCGCGCGGGATTTCCCGGGAGGAATACGAACGGGTCCTTGCGAAAGCGGAACAGGCGGGCCTCAACGTCTTCTCGCAGGAATACCAGAGGCTCGACGACAGCTTCTGCATCGACTTCACCACGAGGAAAAACGAGCCGCTGACGGGGAGATGAAAACGTTGATGAGGGAATACGTAAATGTGTAAATGCGAATATGCGAGAAGGGGCAGCTATAACGACTCGGACCGCATATACGCTTCCACGCCTTCACGCATATACGTTTTTACACGAACAGCTCTTCCAGCGGCGAGGAGGATTTTTTTGGCTGCTTCTTGGGCTTTTCCCGCGATTCCTTGTCGATGGCGTGGAGAAAGAACCGTGAAACGCTGTAGAGGAAACCGGCGAACACAAGCGCCCACATCGTGAGCCAGTACCAAGAGGGAGTTTTCTTGAAGAGCATGGTGCGCAATCCGTCGTGAATGGTGTGGGGAGAAGAATGTTTTCGTTTGATAATATAATTGATGCTTTCGTTTGTGAAGGGAGAACGCATGGAGTACGAAGTTGGCGGGCCGGGAAGAGTCGTGGTTATTCGCCTGAACGACGGTGATCCGATTTATGCATCGATAGAGACGGTAGCCGCACAGGAGCGCATCTCAAGCGCGGCGGTGTGGCTCGTGGGCGGCGTCAAGAACGGGGGCGTCGTGGCCGGACCGAAGACGGCGGACAAGTTTCCTCTGGAGGTTATTGAGAAGCGCTTCGCAGACGCGCGCGAAATCGTCGGCGTGGGAACGATATTCGCAAACGCCGCGGGCTTGCCGAGGCTGCACTTGCACGCGTCAATCGGAAAGGGAGACGAGGTCGTCACGGGTTGTCCGCGCAAAGGCGCGGATTGCTGGCTCGTAGGCGAGGTCGTTCTCATGGAGATAACGGGCGCATCGGCGCGCCGCGTCGTCGAGGAAAAGAGCGGTCTGGAGTTGCTCGGCATCGGTGACGCGGCAAAAAAATCGCATGTATCGTGAAGGTATTGTTTGCCGCGGCCGTAATCTTTTGATATTTTAGGGTAGAAGGCCCAGAAATCCACCGTTTTCGTGAGGAGGAAATCATGTCGAACCGGATTACCGTTATTTGTGCCGTAACGCTTGCCTGTCTCCTTGGCGCCGCAGGATGCCAGAAGAAAGTCACCAAGGTTGAGGAGCCGGTGAAGCCCAAGGAACAGCCCGCCCCAAAGGTCGAGGAAGCGCCGCGGCCCGTCCAGCTTTCCGATTCCTTCAACGTGGTCGACCTCGATGCGAAGATGAAGGAAATCCTCGTCCCCGTCTATTTCAACTACGACAAATACGATTTGCTTCCCGAGAGCGTGTCCAAGCTTGAAAAGATTGCGCCCTTCCTCCAGAGCAACGCGGCCATCCGCGTGCTTATCGAAGGCAACGCCGACGAACGCGGATCGGCCGAGTACAACGTGGGCTTGGGCGAAAGCCGGGCACGTTCCGTAAAGAACTACCTCACCACCTACGGAATTCCCGACACCCGCATGGAAATCACCTCCTACGGCAAGGAAAGACCCGCGTTCCCCAACTGCGGGGCCGACGAGTCGTGCCACGCGAAGAACAGACGGGTTGAGTGGAAGATACTTGCGAAATAATACTTCTCAAAAATGGTCGGCCCTCGCTCCGGTTTCGGCCTTTGGCCTCGTGCTGCCACGGCCCCTATGCCGGAGTACCGGCGGGGTCCGGGCGGCACCGCGCTTCGGCGCGGCCTCCGTTCCTGCCTAACGCAAAAGCATAAGAGTTCCTGGAGAGAATTTAATAATCAAGAAATTTGGAAGCCTTATATTTGAAACTTCCCCCGAAACCATATATTTTTGATGTTCTTTTTTGACATCACCACCGTTTTCCATATCATACCCATCCTATCTGGAGGCTCTCATGGCTAAGTACGTGTACTTTTTCGGCGGCGGCAAGGCCGACGGCAACGAATCGATGAAAAATCTTCTGGGCGGAAAAGGCGCGAACTTGGCCGAAATGGCCGGTCATCCCGCCCTCAAACTCCCCGTTCCGCCGGGCTTTACAATCACGACCGAGGTTTGCACCTACTACTACGACAATAAGAAAACCTATCCCAAGGAACTCAAGGAGCAGGTAAACAAGGCAATGGCCCAGGTTGAAAAAATCATGGGCAAGAAATTCGGCGATCCCAAAGACCCGTTGCTCATGTCGGTCCGCTCGGGCGCGCGGCGCTCCATGCCCGGCATGATGGACACGGTACTCAACGTCGGTCTCAACGACGTCACGGTCCTGGGGCTCATCGAGAAGACGAACAATCCTCGTTTCGCCTACGACGCGTACCGCCGCCTCGTTATGATGTATGCCGACGTGGTGATGGAAAAAGCGGCCGGCATCGAACTCCCGGGCGGCAAGGGAATACGCAAGCTGATGGACGAGCGGCTCGGCGAGGTTAAGAAGCAAAAGGGCTACAAGAGCGACACCGAGCTCACCGCCGACGAGCTCAAGGCGCTTGTGGTTGAATTCAAGCAGATGGTGAAGCAGCATCTCGGCCAGGAATTTCCGGAAACTCCCCAGGCGCAGCTCTGGGGCGGCATCGGCGCCGTGTTCATGAGCTGGAACGGCAAGCGCGCGGTGGACTACCGCCGCATCGAGAAGATTCCGGACGACTGGGGCACGGCGGTGAACGTGCAGAGCATGGTGTTCGGCAACATGGGCGATGATTCGGCCACGGGCGTGGCGTTCACGCGCAACCCCGGCAACGGCGACAACCACTTCTACGGCGAATACCTGATCAACGCGCAGGGTGAAGACGTTGTGGCGGGTATCCGCAC
>JGI20214J51650_10000113_pt1 | contig 47085 bp, 32 predicted proteins | sample WetSurMetagenome_FD_51650 | JGI IMG/M metagenome (IMG submission 51650)
CGGACGAGATCCGGATGACAAAGGAAGCGGCAGGTTAAATAAAAACGTGAGAATGTTCAGGGAGGCTGCAGGCGCAGCCTCCCTGACAGGACACGGGATCGCGGTGGGGAGAAATGGAACGCAATACAATTAACGGAATGAATGTGTCGCCGGGCTCGGCGGCTCCGACGGCATGCAGATATAAATCATGAGTAAAGATATGATTTTAACCCGTAATCCGAAGGTCTATAGTGACATCGACATAGAAACCATTGAACGGTATGAATGTGACGCCGGTCTAGCCGGCTCGGATAGCATACAGGCAGAGATGAGAGCTGAGAGGCCTGGCATTCGGAACTATACCCTGCAACCGGGAGAGATATATCTCGGCAGAGGGCCTGCGGTGGTCACTACGATATTGGGTTCCTGCGTGGCGGTGACTATGCATGATGCCAAAAGCGGTATCAGCGCCATATGTCATGGATTGCTGCCGAGTTGCTCCAGGGCGGAGCCCTGCAAAGATTCCTGTCCGGAAAAATTCAAATTTGTGGAATGTTCAATAAAGAAGATGCTCGATAAGTTTGATTCTTGCGGGATCAACAGGGCGGGCATTGAAGTAAAGATGTTCGGTGGTTCGGACATGTTTGGCGTTCAAAGCGACCCAATGAATAGGACTGTAGGACGCGATAATATCAAGGTCGCTCAGGAGACTATAGAGGCCGGGGGGTTACAGATTGCTGCATCCGATACCGGAGGAAACTTAGGAAGGAAGATCATCTTCATCACGCATACAGGAGATGTTTTTTTGAAACGTCTCGTTAAGAGTTAGGGTTGTGAAATCGGGTGGAATTGGATTAAACCGTGGGATTTGCGGATGAGAGGTTTGGAGGGGATTATGATGAGCGCCGATAGCAGGAATACGATCAGGGTTTTGATAATAGACGACAGCAACTCGCTCAGGCAATATGTTGAAGATATATTGTCTGAGGCTGGTTATCAGGTGGGCTCAGCGCCGAACGGAGAGATAGGTCTGGCGCTTATAAAAGAAACACAGCCCGATGTTGTGCTTCTGGACATCGAGATGCCTGTAATGGACGGCAGGGAAGTGTTGGCTGCGTTGAGTCCGTCCGGACGGCTATTTTCAGTGGTTGTGCTGACATCGCTTTCAGCCATCCAGGACTGCCTGTCGTTTTTTGGTATCGGGGCTGACGACTATATTGCCAAACCATTCAACGACGACGTACTCCTTGCGAGGGTGAGGTCGGCGGCGAGGACCGCTCAACTCAAAAAGGAGTTGGCCCTTTTGCGGGACCGGGCGATTGACCTTTTGCATAAATATGAGAGTTCCGAGAGAAAACTTGCGGAGGAAAGGGAACTGACAGCCATATCAAAACTGGTCTCGGGCATAGCCGAAAAGATGTGCGATCCTGTCGGAGTTGTGCGCGGCAATATAGGAAATTTATTGAAGTATTCGGATACCTTGTTGGTGATGGGCGAGAGGATAACGGCGCTGCATGCCCGCAAACCCCGGACAGGCGATGACCTCAGGCGGGAGCTGGATGTCGAGTTTGAATGGATGCAGAAATCAGGCATAGACCGTATACAGCGATATTTCGGTCCTCTTGCAAAAGATACCGCCCGGGGGATAGACAGAATTTCGGCTATTGTAAAAAAGCTTCTCCAGCTCGACATCTTTAACAGGCCTTCAGAAAAAAAACCGGTAAATATCGGGATTATGCTGAATGCGCTGGTCGAGAAGGCAAGGGCCCGGACTCCCAAAAGAACTATCTCTCTTGAAGTCGTGGGCGAATCGTTTATGGTCGAATGCGTCGAGTCCCTGATCAGTTCTGCTTTTGAGAATATCATCGGGAATGCGGTCGAAGCCGTGACCGGCCAGGGTTGGGTTCTGATCATGATATCTGCTGATAAAGATTATGTAATCATTGATATAAGCGATACGGGGCCCGGTATATCGCAGAAGAAACTGGAGGCAGTCTTTGATCCGTTTTTCAGCGACAAAGACAAATCCGGCAAGATCGGTCTCGGACTGACGATCTCCAAATATTTGATTAATGCGCATAAAGGTAGTATCTCAATCAGTTCGGATGAGGGAAAAGGGACGCAGGTAAGGGTCAGGCTTCCCTTGGCGGGCGCAGAGGCGACTTTTGTATAACGGATCTGTCAAACATGTCGGGCTTTGATTCTAATCAGCAGGTTGCCGGCCGGATTCCGGCAGGTGGCTTTTCCCTGTCCGGCTTAATGCGGTAAATTATTGAATTACAAAGCCGGAATTGTTGCCCTGATCACTACGCCGCTGCCTTCCGCCATCGCAATCTCGATATTACCCTTCAGCTCGTAAACACGCTCTCTCATGCCGAGCAGCCCGAAGGATTTGGGTTTAAATCCCTGTTCGGGACTAATGCCCATGCCGTTGTCTTTTATCTCCAGCTCTATGCTGTCATTCACCCTCGATAGTCTGACTGAGACCCTGGTTGCCCCGGAATGACGCGCCACGTTTGTAAGAGCCTCCTGGAATATACGGAATAGAGCGGTCGAACGGTCCACGCCAATATCGTAGTCTCCCGGCGACAGCGTCAGACTGCATATAATGCCTGTGCTCTTCTCAAATTCTTCCGCCTGCCACTCAATTGCCGCTTCTATGCCAAAGTGGTCCAGTATGCTCGGCCTCAGTTCATCGCATATCCTTTTTATCAGAAGGATGATTTCCTCCACCAAATATATATCAGCGACAATCTTGTCATAAATGGCTTTTTGCTCTTCAGGCAGGCCTTTCCTGATAAAATCGAGATCCAGTTTCAGCGCTGTGAGAGTCTGGCCGAGTTCATCGTGAATTTCGCGCGATATTTTCAGTCTCTCGTCTTCCCTAATTGATTGAAGATGCTGCGCCAGTTCGCGAAGCTCTTTACGGGATTCTTCAAGCTCGAAGGTGCGTTCGCTGACCCGCGCGTCCAGCTCATCATAAGCCTTTCTGATCCGCTCATCTATTTTTTTACGTTCTCCAATATCGCTCAGAACAACGCGACACTCCAGAACCCCGTCGGCGTTTCGCGCAACAGTCGCATCGAGATGCGCCCAGAACGGAGCCGAGCCTGCCTGCAATAACCTTATGTCGATTGCCTGAGGTTCGCCGGCGTCAAGCAGTTTTTTCCTGTGCAGGTAATATATGTCCTGGTCGTCCGGATATATGAAACGGGTCAATGGCTGATTGATCAATACGGATCTTTCCATGCCGAGCAATATCGCCGCCATCATATTGGCCGCCGTTATCAAACCTTTCTCGCTAAGGGTTAAATATCCGACCGGCGCAAGATCGTACAGGTCGAAATAGCGCGCATGCGCAATCGCAAGTTCAGCCTGCGCCCGGCACAGTTCCTCGTTTTGCAGCTCCAGTTCTATCTGGTGCACCTGCAGTTCATGAAGCAGCCTGTCCGTTTCTTCAGGTGAAGGCGTGTTGGGTACAGCAGCCTTATTTGACCTGACCTGTTGCTCAGCCCGTCTGCGCAGGTCGGAATGCTGCCTGGGATCATTGTCGCCAGTAATTTCAGGTTCCATCACCGTCTCCTTTACGATGCAGGCATTTTGCGCGGCAAAGAATTAACCCTCAGTTTGGCTGGGCTTGTCCATCTGCCCGCGAATTCTATCATAAAACTCCGGGTAGTGTTTTTTTGCGCACTCATCACATATCGCATGACTGAACTCCACATCGGAATGCTCAACAAAGTATTTTTCAAGGGCATCCCAGCTGCCCTTATCGTCTCTTATTTTCTTGCAGTGCGAGCAAATCGGGATAATGCCCTTGAGGATCTTTATTTCCCCTAATGCTTTTTGAAGCTCGGCTATAAGGTCCAGACGCTCCTGCTCCAGCATTTTCCGGCGGGTAATATCGCTCAATATCACCTTGGACAATGATCCCTTGTCTCCCAAGTCAATAATTGTGCCCGACAAATTCACCCAGAACAACTTTACGTCTTTTTGTATCATTCGCAATTCGCATTCCTGGGGCGACAGGGTCGCTGCAAGTTGCCTGTGGTGGTGGTAATATATGTCCTGGTCCCCGGGGAATATGAAATGTGAAAGCGGCTGTCTGACAAGGTCCCTGGTTGCGACTCCCAGCATATTGGAAGCTGTAAGATTGGCCTCAATTATCAGGCCCTTTTCGCTGAGGGTCAAATATCCGACCGGCGCAAGATCGTACAGATCGAAATACCGCGCATAAGAAGCCTCAAGTTCCACCTGGGCGCCGCACAACTCTTCATTCTGCAGCTCCAGTTCTATCTGATGCACCTGAAGTTCATGTATCAGCTGACGCATCTCTTCAGACGAAAGGCTGTCGGGCGTATTTTCAGCGCTTATCTTTACCTTCTTCTCAGCGCGTCTGCGCAAGTCATCGGGGTTGCTCCGCTTGCCCTGTTGATCAGCCATCTATTTTTCTCCTAATGACCCGGCTATTGATGAGCAATAACTTTCTCCGTGGTCGCTATGGCATATACTGAGCCGTCCGCATCAAGCAGGGCTGAAGCGGTGACCAGCGCTTCCACAATACGGCCACCCTTGGCAAGCCTTTCACTGCGCAGCGGCCCCAAAGCTTCATCCCGGCTCTGCCGCCGGATCGCAGCCAATTCCGCTTCTTTCTTCCCGTCTGTTGTCAGGTTCTGAATATTCATCTTCAGGGCCTCGGCCTCGCTCCAGCCGTACATCCTTTCAGCCCCCGGATTCCATGCCCGGATACTGCCGTCAAGATCATAAACGATAACGGCGTCATACGAATCGCGAATGATAACTGCCAGACGGCGCAGCGTCTCGGATTCCCTGATGGCATCCCTCGCCTTTTTAACCTCTGTTATTTCGGTGAATGTAATCACTGCCCCTTCTATCACATTTTCGAGCGTGCGATAAGGCCTGATGCGCAACAGATACCATGCGCCGGATTTAGTCTGCACCTCTATCTCTTTGGGTGTAAGATCCTCCAGCACTGCCTCCACGTCTTCCACCAGGCTGTCATAGCCGGTCAAATTGGAGACTATATGTCCCACAGGCCGCCCGACATCGGTCAGGATCAGATTGATTACCTGGGTGACCGCCGGAGTGAAACGCTGGATGCGCAGCTGATAGTCCACAAATATCGTGCCGATACCGGTGCCGGCCAGCAGATTATTCATATCGTTATTGGCCAGCGTCAGATCAGCCACCTTGGTCTGCAGTTCCGCGTTGACCGTCGCCAGCTCCTCGTTGACCGATTGCAGTTCTTCCTTGGAAGTCTCGAGCTCTTCGTTGGCGGACTGTAATTCCTCGTTAACAGACTGCATCTCCTCGATGGAAGACCTGAGTTCTTCGTTTGATGTTTCCAGCTCCTCAGCGGCAGACTGGATATATTCGTCTTTGTCCCGCAGTTCCTGCTTCAACGCAGCGATGTACGCGTTCCCGCCTGTTGCGCCGCCGGATATTTCATTTTCAGTTTCAATACCTGTGGTTTTATCGGAGCGTCCGGCATCCGATTTCGGAGCCTCCTCAAGCACAACCAGGAACAGTTTCGACTCTTCCCCGGCAGCTTGACCGGCAGATACCGGACGCACTGCAAGATCCACAATGGTGAAGGCTCCGTTGGTCTTTACCCGCAAACCCGGGGCGCAGACCATTTCGCCGTGCGCGACGGCTTTGTGCAGGGAAGTGGTCAACTCAAGCTTCAGGCCCTCGCGCGCCATTTTAAGGATGTTCATACTGGATTCTCCTGGAGCAGGCTCCAGATATTGGCCGCTGCGTCCGTGGATGTAAAGGATGTCTCCGCGCTCGTTGATAAGAATCCCGGCAGCAGTCATGCTCTGCAACAGCGCCCGCTCGGTCAGCTCGCGGAGCTGGTTCTTGTCTTGCACAGCTGTCTTCCCGGTTGTCCGGGTCATGTCCGTTTCTCCTCTCAGTTGCGGGGCTATACCCCCCGGCACGAAGCGTCTCAGGCTATGGACATTTGTTTTGCGCTGATACAACTTTGCCTTGCGGTCTATCGGGCTGAAGAGGTCGGTAAATTCACCGATGGTTTCGGAAGATCCCAGAAAAAGAAATCCGTCAGGATTGAGCGTATAGTGAAACATGGGAATCAGCTTCTTCTGCAAATCACCGCCCATATAGATCAGCAGATTACGGCAACTTATCAGGTCGAGCTTTGAAAACGGAGGGTCCCTGATCACATCCTGCTCTGAAAAGACAAGCATGTCGCGTATGGCTTTCTGAATGCGATAGGAGGCGCGATCATGCCCCTGACTGAAATAACGGGACAGTCTTTCCGGAGAGACATCCGCGGCAATGCTTCCGGGATATAGGCCGGCGCGCGCAGTCTCTATAGCCCGGCCGTCAATATCAGTGGCAAAGACCTGCACCCTGAAGCTCTTCTTCAACAACTCCATATTCTCCTGCAGCAGTATGGCTATAGAATATGCCTCCTCGCCCGTAGAACAGCCGGGTGTCCAGACCCGCACAGCTGAGTCTGCGGATTTGCCGCTGAAAAGCTGCGGGATTACCTTTACATGCAGCGTATCGAAGGCTTCGCGGTCGCGGAAAAAATTGGTTACCCCGATCAACAGATCGCGAAAGAGGGCTTCCATCTCAAGAGGATTCTTCTGCATATAGCGCACATATTCATCCAGCCTGTCAACCTGGTGGACAGCCATGCGCCGTTCGACTCGACGAATGATTGTGTTTTGCTTGTAATGGGAAAAATCATGTCCTGTCTGGGCGCGCAACAGTACGAATATTTTTTTAAAAGCGTCTTCAGATTTGGCAACCGTCTGCGAGACCATTCGGGGCGCCTGCACGAAAGCCCGACCGGCATAGGAAATGAGCTGGGCGGGCATCTCGGCCGGAGCCAGGACAAAGTCCACCATACCGGTCGCAATCGCGCTGCGAGGCATGCCGTCGAAGTCAGTGGATTCAGGGGTCTGCGCCATGACCATGCCGCCTTCACCCTTGACAGCGCGCACCCCCTGCGTCCCGTCGCTGCCCGTGCCTGACAGCACTATGCAGATGGCCCGTTCATGCTGGTCATGGGCCAGGGACCTGAAGAAAAAATCTATGGGCAGCCGGAGCCCGCGCGCAACGGCCGGTTCCAGCAGTTGCAGCGTGCCGTTCAGGAAGGCCATATCGCGATTCGGCGGAATGATGTAGGCGCAGTTGCGTTTGACCGTCATCCCGTCCTCCACCTCGAAGACCTGCATGCGGGTGTATCGCTTGACGAGATCCGAAAGAATGCTCTTGTGGTCCGGGGCCAGATGCTGCACAAGGACAAAGGCCATGTCGGGATCAATGTCTGCAGGCATGCCGGAGAAGAAGGCTTCAAAAGCCGCGAGCCCTCCGGCAGAGGCCCCGATGCCGACTATAGGAAACAAATCTTCCAGGGGCCTGTTTTCACCGGTTTCGGAAACAGTCTCCGGGTTTATTGCCGCATCATCTTTTTGCGGCAAACTTGTTTCAGGCTTGATCGAAGCCCTCTTCTTAGTCGTCATCCTTACCTTTCCTGCTTATAGTCTTAATAATAATTGTATCATACGTTTGTATGAAATCCTATTACATGCCGGAGACGAATAGACGATATAAAAATGGTTGTGATCAAAGTCTGGAACCCTCCGGGGTGTGAGAGTTTCCATAGGCTTTGATAAATAGTATACTGAAACAGTTAACTGGATTCGAGCGAAAGATATATTTGATAGGCATATTGAATGAAGATCGCAGCCTGCGTACAATTTCACCGAGTTCCTATAAGGGTTTGGATTGGTCTCTTGACATGTGGATAACAGGAGTCTCCCCATGTTGCGTTAATAAGCTCTATTTTAACGGGCGCCTCTTTTTTACTCCTATTAAACGGGTGGAGGATTCAATAGCAATGAGCAGAACTTATCTCGGGCGGCTCCCGGAAAACGACCCGCTTCACGGTTATCTTCAATATGACATTCAGCCGCAGATCACCGGCTCGTCGGGCCGTGCGCAGTACCGGGTTTTCCGGCTGCACGGCTCCAATGATGTTTACCTGTATGAAGACAGATACACCGGCACGAAAATCGTAGGCAAGTTCTTTCTCTCATCGCGGAAACTGGATGCGGAGAAGGCTGCCGCGCGATTAACTCGCGAATTCGACAATCTATGCCTGATGCGTGATTATGGTCTGACGGGTTATCCCCACCATGTAGTCCGGCCCCTGGGCCGCAACTATTCGCTGAATGCGCTTCTGGTCACCGAAAACTGCGAAGGTGAACTGTTAAGCGACGTTATACAGTCTGTTATTCAAAGCGGCGACAATGGCCGCCTGTTTTACAAACTTACTGCGCTCGCGTATTTTCTGTCGTCCTTTCACAACAAGACAGCCGGCGGCGTTGGAGTCGACTTTCATCAGGACTGCGGATACATGGATCGCCTGATAAACAGGCTGCTCGAAATTGGCCTGATTGGCTGGGACGAGGCGCAAGAGCTGTACTGGCTGCGCGACCAGTGGCGGAATCAGTCGAGGATGTGGGAGGACCAGCAGGTACTTGTGCATGGAGACGCGACGCCGGACAATTTCATGTTTGGCGGCGGGCTTAGCGTGATCGCATTCGATCTGGAGCGGACCAAACAAGCAGACCGCGTTTTCGACACCGGCCGCGTCGCCGGTGAACTGAAACATTTTTTCATGCGCGCTACGGGGAACAAATACGCGGCCGATCCTTTCATCGGCCACTTCCTCTGGGAATACTCCTGCCACTTCCCGGATCGCGACAACGCATTCCGGTCGATCACAGGCAGGACGCCTTTTTACATGGGAATCACCCTGCTGCGCATATCGCGAAACGACTGGATAGAACCGGAATACCGCCGCCGCCTGATCAACGAAGCAAAAGAATGCCTGAGGAGGTTTAAATGATCGTTAGAGGACTCATTTTTGATATTAATGGGACGCTGACGGATATACACACTAACGAATGGCACGACGATGTCTATCGGGTTATCAGCAACCTGTTTTATTATCAGGGAATCGCGATTGCCCCCGACACTATCAAGAATTCGTATTTCCAGATTATGAAGGAACAGAAGGCGGCTAGCGGCGAGCGTTACCCGGAATTCGACGCCGTAGGTATCTTTCGAGAGATTATTACACGGAGCTCAACGGACTTCACTCGCCGCCTGCCGCCTGAAAAGCTCGAACAGCTTCCGAGGCTTTTTGCCGAAACGCACCGCGCCGCCTCGCTTTTCCGGCTGCAACTGCATGACGGCGTGAAAGACACCTTAAAGCAACTGCTCCCGAAATATCGCCTGGCGATCGTCTCCGACGGACAGACCGCTTATGCAGTCCCGGAGTTGAACGCCGTCGGCCTGCTCGGTTATTTCGACCCGGTCATCGTCTCCGGCAACTTGGGTTACCGTAAACCCGACAAGCGGCTGTTCGAGAACGCGTTGACCGCCATGGAGATGGAGCCATCGGAGGTTGTGTTCGTGGGCAACGACATGTATAACGATGTTTATGGGGCGCAAAGACTCGGAATGAAAACGGTTTTCTTCAGATCAAACCAGGGGCTGCAGAAAAAAGAGGGGGTAAATCCCGATTATATAATTTATAATTTTCCGGAGTTGCTGAACGCCCTCTGTTTTTTCGAAGAAAGATAAAAAAGGTGAATATTTTTAAAATGACAACATTGCTTACTCCGGAACGCAGGCAGTAGAAAGTAATTCAACTCAATATCTGCGATATTGCCGGGCATATAAAGACACAACATGCTCTCCTCAGTGGATATGCGTTCATACGCAGTTTTTCATAGACGATCTCTAACGGGTTACTGTCGAGTTTGAGCCTCTGCAAAATGATTATGCGTATGATTTCCGTGACTCTACTCTTTTCTCTTTGAACTTTGGCTTCACTCTCTTAAATGCACAAGTCGCGCCAAAGCTGTGTTGAGAGGACGGAGTGTCTATGACATTGAAAACATTGAAACAGCGCATCAACTGCCACCGAATCATTGAGTTTGTCTTTTTTCAGATTTAACCATAATATATTAGTGACTTTGACAGGCAAATTTCCGGCAAATACCAGGCAAGGCAACTGCTGTTCGTTGTCTCAGAAGAGGGGTTATGCATTATATAAAAAGTCGCGGAAGAATAATGATCATCGGGGCCGGAGGGGTTGCTACGGTTGCCGCCCACAAATGCGCGCAGATTCCTGACGTGTTCAAAGAAATAATGATTGCGAGCAGGACAGTCTCAAAGTGCGAGGCTATTAGCAAAGATATCAACCAACGATACGGCAAAGAGATTCAGACTGCCCGGGTAGATGCGGACAATGTGCGTGAGCTTGTCGGACTGATAAAGCAGTTCCAGCCGGACCTTGTGCTTAACCTGGCCTTGCCCTATCAGGACCTTCATATCATGGATGCCTGCCTGGAGACAGGAGTGAGCTATATAGACACCGCCAATTACGAGCCGCTGGATGAAGCCCACTTTGAATACAGCTGGCAATGGGCATACCAGGAAAAGTTCAGGCAGAGGGGCATCATGGCAGTCCTCGGTTCGGGATTCGATCCCGGCGTAACGAATGTCTTTACAGCCTATGCGCAAAAGCATCTCTTCGATGAGATAAATTATCTGGACATACTGGACTGCAACGCCGGAAGCCACGGTCATGCTTTTGCCACAAACTTCAATCCCGAGATCAATATCAGGGAAGTGACGCAGGTGGTAAGACATTGGGGAAACGGAAGATGGATCGAGACGCCTGCGATAATCGAAAAAGGCAGCGTTCATTTCAGCTTTGATTATCCGGTCGCAGGAGCGCAGGAAAGCTATCTCCTTTATCATGAAGAGCTCGAGTCTCTTGTTCAGAACATAAAAGGCCTGAAGAGGGCGCGATTCTGGATGACCTTCTCTGAAAATTATCTTAACCATCTCAGGGTACTCAGGAACGTTGGCATGACAAGAATAGACGAGGTCGATTACGAGGGGCATAAGATTGTGCCGGTAAAGTTGCTTAAGGCCCTGCTTCCCGAACCGGCTTCTCTTGGGACAAATTATACGGGAAAGACCGTGATCGGCAATGTAATGACCGGTAAAAAAAATGGGAAGGTTATTGCCAGATACATCTATAATGTGTGCGATCATAAGGAGGCTTTCAGAGAGACCGGGACCCAGGCAATCGCCTATACAACCGGCGTGCCTGCAATGATTGGAGCCATGATGATGCTCACAGGGGTCTGGCAGGGGACCGGGGTATATAATATGGAACAATTTGATCCGGACAGATTCATGGAGGCATTGAATCAATACGGTCTCCCCTGGCAGATAGTTGAACATTCAGGAGTCCCGGATGAAGTCTGAATCAACAGACAAATGTTTTCTCAAAATCGCAAAGGGGCCCATTGAGACCCCGGTATATCTTCTGGACGAATCCCTGATAGAAGAAAATATGAAGGTCCTGCGGCATGTGAAGGAGCGCACAGGCTGCAAAATTTTACATGCGCTGAAGGCCTATGCCTCTTTTGCCACCTTTCCCCTGATGTCCAAATATCTTGACGGCGCATGCGCAAGCGGCCTGAATGAGGCGAGACTCGGCCGCAAGGAGTTTGGAAAGGAAGTTCATACCTTCAGCGCAGCCTACAGGGAAAACGAGATCGGGCAAATACTTAAATATACGGACTCCATCATATTCAATTCCTTTTATCAGCTCCGGCAATATGGAAAAGCCGCCAGCAAAAGCGGCGTTGAAATCGGGCTGCGCGTGAATCCCGGGCATGCTGAGGTCGCTGCAAAGATGTACAATCCCTGCGCGCCGTCGTCGAGGCTGGGAATAATTCACTCCGTATTCAAAAAAGAATTCCCGAAGCAGAAGGGCCTTGTGGACGGGTTGCACTTCCATGCAATGTGCGAGCAGAATTCGGATGTGCTTGAAAGGATACTCGAGTCATTCGAAAAGCTTTATGGGGAATACATAAGGGGCCTTAAATGGGTGAATTTCGGAGGCGGACATCATATAACGAGAGAGGATTACGACATAGATCTCCTCATCGACCTCATAAACAATTTTAAGCAGCGATACGGGGTGCAGGTTTTTCTCGAACCGGGCGAAGCGAGTGTATACAATACTGGAGTACTGATATCGTCGGTTCTGGATATCGTGAAGAACAGGGCCGAGATTGCTATAATGGATGCCTCGGCGGAGACGCATATGCCGGATGTTCTGCTGATGCCCTACAGACCCCACATAATTGGGGCAGGCATGAAGAATGAAAAGAAATACCGGTACAGACTCGCGGGACCAAGCTGCCTTGCAGGTGATATCATCGGCGATTATTCTTTTGACAAACCGCTGAAGAGAGGCGACAAACTGGTTTTTACCGACATGGCCCTTTACAGTATTGTGAAAAATACGACCTTTAATGGAATAAATCTCCCGGACATTGCGGCGCTCAGGCGTGGAGGGAAGATAGAGGTCGTAAAGAAGTTCGGCTATAAGGATTACAGAAACAGGCTGTCCTGATCAGAGGCCTGGGCTATATGCTTAATCCCGGCATTGTCATCAGGAAAAATATTTTTTTAAACAATATGATAGCCGTCATGGGGCGCCATCTCTCGCCTCGTCAAAACTGCGCAGGTTATCACAAATATATGATCGTCAGGCAAACGTATGATATTGCTTTCTCAAATCGGTCACGGTATCTCTGCTCCGAGCCTTCGATATGGCCGACCATGATATCCTTTTATTCGATTCTTTGTATCGGAAATGGGAATGGCTGATATGAAAGGACAGGCCGGATGAGATGGTTCTGAGCGACACCCTGAAGTATCCGCGAACAGGGCTCTAATCAAAGGCCTACTCTTTTTGGCGGCAGGCAGGCCGACTCGGGCAGGGTGATATTGTCGCATTCAGAACCACGAAGATGGTTTGTCCTTTCATGTGGCTGCAACTATCTTTAAAAGGACATCATGAGCATCCATCTCTCGTCTCGTCAAAACTGCGCAGTTCATCACCTTATTTTGAGAAACTAAGTAACCGCACGATATTTTTTTTCAAACCGCAAACGGTATTCTGGCTCCGAGACTTCGATATGGCCGACCATGATGTCCTTTAAGTCTTTGCCTCATTTTTTACGTGGTTTGTTTGCATGGACATAGCTTAAAAGCGTGTAGATCAGTTTGGCGGCAAGGAAATCAGGGGCTTTGTGTTCGGACGGGCATAGCTCTACGACATCAAAACCTACAATCTGTTTTGACTTCGAGACAGCCGCAAGAAGCTTCATGACCTGATACCATCCTAACCCGCCCGGCTCAGGCGTGCCTGTTGACGGCATGATACCTGGATCGAACACATCAAGATCAATGGTGATATAGACTTTATCAGTCAGCGGGCGCACCGTTTTATTTATCCATTTGTCGGACTCGTGAATATCATGCGCAAAAAACATCCTTTTTGGGTCGATGTTAGCGCGCTCTGAGGAATCCATACTCCGTATTCCTACAGAAACGATATTATTGGTAAATTCCCGGGCACGCGCGATAACGCAGGCATGATTGTAAGGAGTCCCTTCATACGAATCGCGGGAATCGGCATGAGCGTCAAGGTGCAATACGCTAAGATTACTGCAATGTCTTGCATATGCCTTGATAACTCCAATAGAAACCGAATGATCTCCTCCAAGAGTTACCACAAGTTTATTGTCTTTGAGATAACGGGAGACTGCTACGTCGGTTTTTTTTAATAAAAGAGAAGGGGAGGCGGCATGGATCGGGTCAGCGGTAAAAATACCATGCTTGTAAACCTCGCTGTCGGTCTCTATATCGTAGAGTTCAAGATATCTTGACGCCTCGATTATTGCGGCGGGGCCTTTATCGGCTCCCTTAAGCCATGTGCTTGTTTTGTCAAAGGGGACCGGAAGTATTATGACAAAGGCCGGCGCATAAGCATTGTCATTATCAGGCAAACCGCAGAAACTCATGGGAGAGGGCGGCATTTCAGTCAATTATAAAAACTGCCGTCGCCAATACTGTGGTCCAAAGACCGTCCTTATTTCCCTCTGCAGACTGGCAGATGTTTTGTGTTTTAAATATATTGCCGCTTGCTGTATAGACCTGTTTACGCTCATCCCAGGCCTGATCAGGATCAAATGGAATGCCAAGCGTTGTGGCAAGCATTGTGGCGGCAAGATCCTCTGCGTATTCTCCTGAAACAGCCGCTTTTTGACCGAAGGCGTGATGCTCAGAAAGATATCCATAATTACAGCAATCTTTGGGCAAAGCAAAACCGACTGCAGCAGAAATAAGACGGTTCGGTTCCTTTGTCTCATTTCGGGACATTACGCAATATGTAATCTGGCCGGGTCTCAGAAGTTTCAGCCCTCGTGATTTAGAGAGGACCTTGCACTCAGGCGGGAATATACTGGACACATAAACAAGATTACACTTCTCAATGCCCGCGTTCCTTAAAGCGACCTCGAAGGATGATAGTTTGTCCTTATGGACACCAACCCCTTTAGTAAAGAAAACTCCTTTGGGCGTCATTTTTCATCCTTCTTTCCTTGTTATGTTTTATATGTCAGCGCCTGATCAAATGAATAACCTGCATAGCATAATACGGCAGGATCCCGATCAATGTCAACATTAAGGCATTAAATATCATCATTTTATCATTATGGGAATAATACTCAAGCGCGTTTTTTCCGCAGCAAAAGGAAGTTCGTTTCCACATTAATTAAAGATATTTAGTCCTGCTCTTTGCTATAAAACCAATGGTCATAACGTTCAACGGTAGAAAAAGGATGTTTGTCCTCTCAGAACATTCCACGTTAGAAGCTGCCATTGTCCTCACTTCGCTAGTCTCCGTCCGATCCCATTTCCTCCATTTTGGTAATCTCCATCACATCCATGACATGTCCTTTTATTCCATAATTAACTTAGTAGAGGTATTCTGCTGACGCACTAACAAAGGCAAATCTTTCGAAAGAGAGAGACGCAAAGCCGCGAGCCTAAGTCCGCAAGGATATGGTAGTCGGGTTGCTGGTCGTCAAAGCGCCGAAAAGGCCTTCGACTGGCGAGGAAAGAGGATGGAGGCGCTTATGTTACAAAAGGTGGAAGTTAAGAGGGGTCTGTCAAAAGTATTCACAGGCATTTGGATGGGCTTAGTGGCGTTATTAACAGTATTGACGATAACAATTCCTGCAGGAGATGCCTTTTCGGCAACAACACTGAGCTGGAATGCTCCCATTACAAACACAGACGGCTCGACTATTAGTGATACAGACCTGGTCGGCTATCGGGTCTATTATTCAACAGTATCTGCAAGTGATGCCACATTTAAAGGATATACCTTATTGAAGGACATCGGGAATGTATTGACTTGCGACGGTTCCACCAAATCCGACGGTTCCACCCTGCCAGACGGAACCTACTATTATGTGGTCAGCGTATATAACACGGCTAACAATGAAAGCGCATACTCAAATGAAGTGACCAAAACTGTTTCTACGCAGGTCGCATCTTACACCATCACGGGCTCAGCAGGCACGGGAGGCAGCATAAGCCCTTCAGGCGCAACAACGGTAACCAGCGGGGGCAGCCAGATCTACTCAATCACTCCTTCGACGGGATACACGATAGCCAGTGTGCAGGTAGATGGCGTATCAGTGGGCGCAGTGAGCAGCTATACCTTCAGCAGCGTGACAGCAAACCATTCTATTGCAGCAACCTTTTCTGTAATTCAGACTGTGACCTACACCATCACCGGCTCAGCAGGCACGGGTGGAAGCATAAGCCCTTCAGGCGCAACAACGGTAACCAGCGGGGGCAGCCAGACCTACTCAATCACCCCTTCGACGGGATACAAGATAGCTAGTGTTCTGGTAGACGGCGTATCAGTGGGCGCAGTGAGCAGCTATGCTTTCAGCAACGTGACCGCAAACCACACGATATCAGCGACTTTCTCGGCTGTGACCTACACTATAACAGGTTCAGCGGGAACAGGCGGCAGCATTACTCCGACAGGCTCAACAACGGTAATCAGCGGAAACAGTCAGACCTACTCAATCACCCCTTCGACGGGATACAAGATAGCCAGTGTGCAGGTAGATGGCGTATCAGCCGGCGCAGTGAGCGTCTATACCTTCAGCAACGTGACCGCAAACCACACGATATCAGTGACTTTCTCGGCTGTGACTTACACCATAACAGGTTCGGCGGGAACGGGCGGCAGCATAACCCCACCCCTTCGGGCGCGAACACGATAAACTATGGAGGCAGTCAGACTTACACAATCAGCGCTTCAACTGGATACGATATAGCAGATGTGCTGGTAGACGGTGTATCAGTGGGCGCGGTTAGCAGCTATATCTTCAGCGGTGTAGTGGCAAACCACACTATTGCTGCAACTTTTTCTGAGCAAACCTCTGGATATACAATCAGAGGTTCAGCGGGAACAGGCGGCAGCATTACTCCGACAGGCTCAACAACGGTAACCAGCGGAGGCAGCAAGACTTATACAATCATTCCTGCAACTGGATACGATATAGCTGAAGTGCTGATAGACGGTGTATCCTTTGGCGCGGTTGGAAGCTATACCTTCAATAATGTGACCGCAAACCACACGATAGCTGCCAGCTTTAAAACTAATTCGGGCGAGAACTCAACCGTACTTCTGATGCCTATCTCCGATACTACTATAAACCTTGATGCTGTCAACTATTCGACCTCGGCTCAATTGAATACCTATACCTGGCCGGCAGGATTCGCTGCAAATGCTATGCTCATGAAGTTTGATCTGTCCGGCATACCGGAGGGAGCCAAAATCGTGAGCGCCACATTGGACCTTTACCTGATGGAGTCAGACGCCAACACTTCATATACGGGCTATAACCTTAGTCTGCACCGGATTACCAACTACAATCCGGATCTTTCGCTGGCAACCGGTTATACATATGACGGAACAAATTCCTGGACAGCAAATACTAATGCCTACAATAATATTCCCCTGGCCCAGGCGGATATCACCGCTGCCTATGACACACAGGCTGTCAACCAGACGGCAGGAGAAAAGGTATGGGATGCAACGCAGCTGATAAAGGATTGGTATGCGGCCCCGGCTATTAATTACGGGCTCATGATTAATTCTGATCCCCTGGCTCCGTCAGATACGTACAGAACATTTGCAAGCTCAAAAAACACCACAGCAGCTTATATACCGTTTGTGGTCGTGGTTTACAGCACAAGCAACGCACCTGAGTCCTACACCATAACCGGCTCAGCAGGCACGGGTGGAAGCATAAGCCCTTCAGGCTCAACAACGGTAACCGGTGGGGGAAGCCAGACTTACACAATCACTCCTTCATCGGGATACCTGATATCTGATGTGCAGGTAGATGGCGTATCAGTGGGCGCAGTGAGCAGCTATACTTTCAGCAATGTGGCTGCAAACCATACCATCACTGCAGCCTTTACAGCTCACGCTGTGACCTACACCATCAAAGCTTCAGCAGGCAGGAACGGAAGCATAAGCCCTTCGGGCACGACATCTGTTAACGGCGGAAGCAGCAAGACTTATACGATTAAACCGGCTGTGCGGTATAAAATATCCGGGGTAACAGTAGATGGCGTATCAGTGGGCGCAGTAAGCAGCTATACCTTTAGCAACGTAAAAGCAAACCACACAGTAACAGCGACTTTTAAAAGGTAATAAAGAAAGCTGCTGCATTATCGGACGGGGCTGCTTCTTAAGGGAAGCGGCCCCCACTTAAAACCTCTTGCCTCTGTCCAAACAAACCCGACCAAATCTATAATTCTCTTTCAGATAGTTTGCAATGGATGGGGTTATTTGTGATATGCATCACAAAATTGGATTATTTGTGATATTTGACACAAATTGCCGTATTTGATAGTATAAACAGAATTGCAAAAATAATATTCAAAGCTGAGGGTATGACGTCCGGACTAAATTAACCCTGGGGGTGATTTTGTCAGAGGGTAGCTGGTTAAGAAAGGTTTATTATTTCGCCTGGATTGTTCTGTCATCATTAAGCATGACAGTCGTTCTTCTATTTTCACCCTTCATAGAGACGGCTTTTGCAGAGATTTCCCTGAGCTGGACAGCCCCGACTACCAATACAGACAGAACGCCGCTTACTGTAGGAACGGCCCTTAATGATCTTGCAGGATTCATGATTTATTACTGTGCCGGTTCTTCATGCTCTCCGGAAATATGGCTTTACGATGTCGGGTATGTAACAGCCTATAAATTTTCCATGATTAAAGGCGCCTATTGTTTTGCTGTAACTGCATATAATAATTACTATATTCAGAGCAGCTATTCAAACGTTGTTTGCAGGACTGAGAATGATGATGACAATTCTGCCCCGATTATAACAGCATTTTCAATACCTTCGGAGTCATCTTCCCTGATCGTACCTATTACGAGCTTTGCGGCTACTGATAATGTCGGTGTAACCGGTTATATGGTCAGCGAATCACCGGTAACTCCTTCAGCTGCTTCAGATGGTTGGCAAGATATACCTCCGACATACTACATATTCACTTCAGCGGGCAGTAAGACGCTCTATGCCTGGGTCAGGGACGCATCGGGTAATATATCAGCAGGAGTGAGCGCTTCAGTTTATATCGTAACTGCAGTCATGCCTACCACTGTTACCTTGACTCCAGATAATGACACGTTTATTAATATTGACGATTCCATAAATTCGTCTTCTGAAACATTAAATACCTATACGTGGCCTTATGAAAAAGTTGCAAATTCAATATTGATGAAATTTGATTTGTCAGGTATTCCGTCAGGTTCCGTTATAAAGGACGCAACATTGTATCTGTACCTTGAGGATGCCGATACAAATGCATCATATCCCGCCTATAATTTGAGTCTTAACAGAATTGTTAACCTCAACCCGGATATTTCAGTAGCTACCGGGTTAACCGCTGATGGTCAAAATTCATGGACGCCAAACGAATGTTGTTATAATAATATTCCCTTGGCACAGGCTGATATCTCGGATGCCTATGAAACTAAGGCCATAGACAAGACATCGGGATTTAAGAGTTTCAATGCAACACAACTGGTCGCAGACTGGATTGCAAGCCCATCGACGAATTATGGTCTGATGATCAATTCAGATATTACGAAACCGGCAGATACGTACAGAACGTTTGCCAGTTCGAAGCGCTCAAATACAGCGCGTCACCCATACCTTAGCATTACATATTATGCGGTCAGCCCGGAAAACTGCGACAAAACCATTTTTAGGATCGGGGTGGGGGCGCTATACTACTATTCGTCAATTCAGGACGCCTACAATGGGCTTGACAGCGGCGATACGCTTGATATGCGGGCAGGAGCTTTCGGCGGAAACCTGTACATCAACCAAAGCAAGTCGGTTACCCTTGCCGGAGGGTATAGATGCGACTTTTCATCAAATACGGGATATACGGTTATAGACGGCGCCTTGACGATTAACGATGGCAGCGTGACCATAGAAAATCTGATAATCAAGTAATCGTGTTCAGTATTTTTGTATGGTCTGGTTTGCCTTTACGCTTTTTTTACCTTGCCCTGACTGTCAATGCTGCGCTTAATCAGGTTTCGGGTATCGACTATCAGCTGCGCATGATCGACAATGAATTGTGGGTCGTATGACGAATGGTCCGTTACGATGACAACGCAATCATACTTTGCAAGTGTCTCAGGAGTTAGCGGAGCCGATTTCATTTCAAATTTGTACTTTCGCATTTTGGGAGGAACCGGTACGTAAGGATCGTTATAATCGACTACGGCTCCATGTTGTTGCAGGAGTTCGATGATTTTAAAGGACGGAGATTCGCGGCAATCATCTATGTCGCGCTTGTAGGCGAGTCCAAGAACGAGTATCTGCGCATTGCAGATACTCTTGCCTTTTTCATTCAGGGCATGAAGCGTCTTTTCCACTACATAGTAAGGCATGGAAACATTGATTTCACCAGCCAGCTCGATGAACTTGGTCGAACAATCGAACTCACGGGCCTTCCATGTCAGATAAAAGGGATCGATTGGGATGCAGTGACCTCCAAGGCCCGGTCCGGGGTAGAAGGCCTGAAAGCCGAAGGGTTTTGTTTTGGCCGCCTCTATCACTTCCCATATATCGATATCCATACGGTCGAAAAGCATTTTCAGTTCGTTTACCAGGGCGATATTGACTGAGCGATAAATATTTTCAAGAAGCTTGGCCGCTTCAGCAGAGCGTGTTGATGAGACCGGTATCGTCTGCGTCACTACGCAGTCGTACATAGCCTTTGCGACAGCAAGGCACTGTTCGGTATATCCACCTACCACCTTTGGAATTGTTCTTGTTGAGAATAGCGGATTGTTCGGATCTTCTCGTTCCGGTGAAAAAGCGAGATAGAAATCTTTACCGGCGAGCAGGCCTGTCTCTTCGAGAATGGCCCTCATGTCAACATCAGTAGTGCCTGGATATGTCGTTGACTCCAGAACGATGAGCTGTCCCTTTTTAAGATGGCTCGCAATCATCCTGGTCGTGTCGAATACATAAGAAAGATCGGGCTCCCTGTATTTATTCAGTGGAGTCGGGACGCAGATTATAATACAGTCCATATTCGAGAGTCCGGTAAAGTCCGTAGTGGCCCTGAAGCGTAGAGCCGCCTCTTCAAGTAGAGAAGAGGGCAGGTGCTTGATATAACTTTCCTTGAGTTCAATCTTTTCGATCTTTATGGGGTCGATGTCGAATCCGGTCACCTTGAATCCGGAGCGGCAAAACTCGAAGACGAGCGGCAGGCCGACATAGCCAAGTCCGACTATGCCTATATTGGCGCTCCGGTTTTGTATCTTTTCAATTAGCATAACTGAAGTCTCCCTTATCTGGACAAGAATATTTATTCGGTCTAAATCCTGCTCCCTCTATTATCCCGGTTACTGCTTTTTTTCCCATTTCCACGCGGTGCGTATAATGAAATCTATGTCGTCGTGCTGCGGTTGCCATCCAAGCTCTTTTTGCGCTTTTGCGCTTTCGGCGACAAGGCTGGGCGGGTCGCCAGGCCTGCGATCTGCTTCTTCTACCGCAAAATCAATACCGGTTGCGGCCTTGCAGGACCGAATGATTTCGCGAACTGAATATCCATGACCGTATCCGCAATTATAAATAGAGCTGCAGTTTTCGGTCACAAGATGGTCAAGCGCGGAGATATGCGCTGCGGCAAGATCATTCACATGAATATAATCGCGAATGCATGTGCCGTCCGGTGTCGGATAGTCTGTTCCAAAAATAGACAGTTTAGATAGTTCGCCTTTGGCGGTTTTAAGCGCGCGTGTAATAAGATGCGTCGGATTTTTGTATACCTGTCCTATCCTGCCGTCAGGATCGGCTCCGGCCACATTAAAATACCTCAGGGCTATGTATCGGAAATCAGAGGACTGAGAGTAATCCTTCAATATCTGTTCTACCATGACTTTGGACATGCCGTATGGATTTATCGGCGTCAGAGGAGCGTCTTCGCTGACCGGATTCTGCGCAGGAATGCCGTAAACGGCAGCAGTCGAAGAAAAAATGAAGAGCCTGATCCTGGCGGCTTGAATTGTCTCAAGCAGGTTCAGGGCATTGGCAGTGTTGTTTCTATAATATTTAAGCGGATTTCCGACGGATTCTTCAACCTGGATGGAGGCTGCGAAATGCATTACGGCATCCGGGGAAAAACCTGCAACGGTGTCGGCCAAAAAAGTCTTGTCTGCAAGATCGCCGACAACCAGTTTCCCGTGCAGGACCGCCCAGTCATGGCCTGTGGAGAGATTGTCATAGACGAGTGTCTCATACCCTGCTTCACCCAGCATCTTAACAACATGACTTCCGATATAACCGGCTCCACCTGTCACCAGAACTTTCATGCCTTGTTTACCTCCCGATATCTGCCGGCATCCGGATATTCGACCCAATTTGCCGGATTTTGCCGTATCTATTTATTTACCACGAAGCGCAATGCCGTCTTTTTTACTTCGTTTGAATGAGAGCTTTTATTGCCGAATGTATTATAAGCGGACACGACAAAATAATAATCGCCCTGAGGAAGTCCTGTAACAGTATAACTGCATTTTGCTGTTTTCGGGAATTTATCAGCTTCCGCGTCTCTGCACAATAGCATACTGTCTCCAACGGGTATTCTGGTAATGCGAGTGTAATTGCCTGATGATTTGCCCATGTACAATTCGTACCCAGCCAGGTCAGTCATTTGAGACCCGTCGGTGTTTGTTGTGGGAACACTCCAGGTGAGCGTTACGTAATAATCACTATTACCGCATCCTGAGAGCAATAATAAAAGAATTGTAATCAGATATAACAATGAACGAAATATTCCAGTCATAATATCCTAAAATACATTATTGATGACCCCTCCTCAAAAAAAAATCTTATAGCAATTGAATTCCGTTCTTGTCGCTTTCCAGCTGAATCTTCTCAGACCAAACCGATGCCTGGACTTCTCCAATGTGAGCTTTCCGTAAATAAAACATGCAAAGACGGGATTGCCCAAGACCGCCGCCGATAGTCAATGGAAGACGTTTTTCCATGATTCCCCTGTGAAAAGGCATATGAATACGGCTTTGACATTCAGCCTCCTGAAGTTGTTGAGGCAAAGAGGATTCGTCAACTCTGATCCCCATCGAAGAAATCTCAAAACTGCAGGAAAGAACAGGATACCAAAGTATGATATCTCCATTCAAATTCCAGTCATCATAATCCGGAGCCCGCAAATCATGCTTTATGCCTGATTTGAGTCTGTCTCCGATTTGTGAGATAAACACAGCGCCGTACTCGCGGGCAATCTCGGTTTCTCTTTCCCCTGGAGAGAGTGTAGGATAAAGATCTTCCAGTTCCTGGCTTGTAACAAAAAAGATTTCCGGCGGCAGAATGGGAGTGATCGACGGATAATGACGGCCTACAAAAATTTCCGTGTCACGAACAACCTGGTAGATTTGACGGACGATATCGTGCAAGAACTGCATATTGCGATTCTCACGCCGGATCACAAGTTCCCAGTCCCACTGGTCGACATATATAGAATGGAGATTGCTCAAAAGTTCATCGCGGCGAATGGCGTTCATATCTGTATAGAGACCTTCGCCTGGATCGAATCCATAACGATAAAGCGCATTGCGTTTCCATTTGGCAAGCGACTGGACTACTTCCACTGTTTGGCCGTTAAGCGACATAACGTCAAACGATACTTTGCGTTCTACCCCGCTGAGGTCATCGTTCAATCCTGTTTCGGGAGCCACAAAAAGGGGGGCGGATATACGCTCCAGATTAAGGGTGGTCGCTATCGCGCGCTCAAAAAAGTCTTTAATCAGCTTAATGGCTTTTTCAGTCTCGCGCAGAGAAAGTAATGGTCGGTAGTCGTATGTCGGAGTCAAGTCTGGTTTATTGTTATTGCTTTGCGGCATTTCATTTACCACATTGAAACCGTTTGGGCGCGGAGACTCCTTCTTTAGTATCAGTAAAATGTTTACGAAGGCAAAGAGTTATTTTACACTACCCGTAATTATATCATTTAAAGATGATTAAATTCATTACTGTTACAGCAGTTTTATCGCGTCGATAAATAGTGTCGTTTTCCCTTTCGGATGCGCTGTGAAAATGAAAACCCTGTGGATATTTGCCCTATCAATATTTCTGTTTGAGCCTGAAGTGGCCATTGAGTCGAGCGGTATAGCTATATGATTGGCTCCGGTGTTTATCATAAAGCTCTTATTGAATAGATCCGCATAGTCGGGGTAATTCTTTTTGTCATCGATGCGCATGGTAAGCCGCAGGCTGTCCTTGCCGGGGTTGAAGACATCAAGATGGAGCTCTTTATAGTGGCTCCAGTCTTTTATTGCAGGAGAAAATTCCATGCCGGGATAATCGGCCGGAAATAGTTCAAGCTTCAACGATCTGGCCCCATGCGTCGCGTGGTCCCCCGATAAAGAATAGAGCGCATGACAGCGCCAGCGCAGTTGGTCCAGTTCAGAATCTGATTCGAAATCGAGAAGCATGAACTCTGCAGTCTTCGGCGGCCCGCAACCTGTCAGGAAGATTGATAAGACCAGCAGCAACAACGCTTTTATTAAAATTGACAACAAGCAGCCTCCACGATTTCTACTGTATAAAATGAAGAACAACTATTTCAGGCCGCCTGAAAAGCCGGAAAGGAATATGGCTTGTTCCTATCCCCCGGGTTACAAACAGTTTATTGCCGTTTCTTTCAAATGCCCCCTGATTGTATAGGGCGTTTTTTTTGTATCCTATCATTCCAAATGCCCAGCCTGGAAGCGGTATTTGGCCTCCATGAGTGTCGCCGGCGAGCATAAGCAGATTATTGTTATCCTGAATATAATCAAACGCAAGCGGATTATGAGTCAAAACAATGGCCGATGTGTTGCTGTCTTTCAGCTTTGACCACAAATTTGAATTTGAAGACAAGTTTTTCTGCACATCAAGCCCTGCTATGTTCAGCGACCCTTCAGGCAGTTTGATAGTTTCAAAATTGTCTCTCAGAAACCGGACAGAATGTTGCCTGGAGGGATTTCCTGTCCCAGCTTCATGGCAGAAGAGACAGCTTTTACGGGAATTACTGTAGTCATATTCACCCATTACAGCCCATATGCCAATTTTTGCATTTAGTTTTGAAAGGAAAGTCATGGCGGGCTCATAATCACCGTTCCAGGCAACATAGTCGCCGGTGAGGAAAATAATATCCGGCTGTAGTGCGTTCAATATTTCAAGAGCTTTTTGTTCGCGATGACCGATTGATTTTATGTGAAGATCAGAAATCTGGACAATGGTTTTATTATCGAATATTTTCGCAAGATGCTCATCGCGTATCCAGATATGACGCGCTTCTATCTGGTATGGTTCGACTGCAATTCCGTAAATGGCAAGACCAGTGGACAAAAGAATTACAGCGGAAAGAAGATAGAGAAATTTTCTGGAGCTCAAAAATGAGAGGACGCCCGGAATAACGTAACTCATTGAACCCCTATATTATTCGGATGTGGAGTGACTTTTCATTTCCGTCAACACACTGGGCAAGTCGAGTTCGTCAATGTAATCATTCAGTATCGAAACGTTACCATATCCGTGAATGCTGTTAATGAATTTAGCTGTACGGTAATTCAGGGAGTTGAATTCATATGCGACATGAATCTTGCCGTTGTTCCTGACAAACTTTTCCTTGAAAGAAAGATTCAGGAGTTCTTTTTTCTCGACAGCCAGGGGGAACATCTTTTTCAGCATATTGTAGCAGTGATAATAATTCATCTGGACCGACATGCGGTGGTCAAGACCGAATGAAAAGTCGTCCAGAGATTTGTCCTGTTTTTTTATATAAAGAGTTTCAGTGTCAAAAATTATTTTATGGACTGTTCCTCCGTTGGCGCACAAGTCAGAAGCAACAATAAACGGCGAACAGGTGCCGAAACTCATATGTCCGGGTAATGACTCGGATTTTTTCAGGAAACCGTTTCCCTGGAGGTTCAGGACATCTTTTAGCCTCGTCCTGTCAATGAAACATCCGGTTTCCGGGACGACCGCTGCGTGGAGCAGATGGTCTCCGGAATATTCGAAATAGAGGGCTTTTATGACATTCAGGGGGTCCCAGGAGTTTAACAGGGAGGCCTTCTGGAAGCAGGTGTCGGTTTCATAGGGATGAGTTACCACACGGAAATCGAGCTGTTTGGACATAAAATAGTTGCTGATATAATCTATTCCATATTTCGAAAAAAACAGCCGGTTGAAATCCGCCGGATTAAATCGGTATTCATTTGCAAAGCTGTGGGCGTTTTTGCCGTTGAGCGAAGGATCAGTCCTGTCAATATCAAAATCGGAATCACCAAGGGGAGCCGCCCTCTCATCAAGCCTGTATATGCTCATTATCTCTCTCCCACGTTATTGGCCCTGATTTCCGATACGAAATATCTCAATTTGCCGGAGACCTCTCTTGGAATTCTCTCAAGATATTGAAAAGTAATCTTAATTCCATCTCCAAGCGCAGTCCGCAGCTTGCGGTCCAGTTGCGCCTCGGACTCGGCGCTGAATGAAGGGGCTTTTACAATCTGGACATGCAGGGTATCGATATCCTTTTGATACATTTTGAATTCATGCACGGTATCGTCTTTCAGGGTATAACAAAGGTATGCGGCATGGATCAGCTTTCCCTCTTTAGTTCTGATGAAATCCTCCTTGCGGCCTTCAACTATTTCCATGAGCGGCAGATTAATGCCGCAAGAGCAGGTTTTGTCGGATGGTCTTCCCATATCGCCTATATCATAGCGAAGCAGGGGCATCGCGTATGAAGCCAGATCAGTCACAACAATTCTGCCCAGCTCGCCCGGCCTGACCTGGCGGTCGTTTTCGTCCAGGAACTCAACGCACATATGATCCGCCATAAGGTGCATATTGCCCTGACTGCACTGGAAAGCCAGTATTCCGTTTTCGGTGCTGCCGTATTCATCCACCACAGGGCATTTAAACACTTTTTTGAACAGTAAAGTATGATGATCATACATTTTTTCGGCGGTGCAGATGACGGCTTTCAGACCGAGCGAATTCAAATCTATCCCGAGTTTGTCCATAAACAGGCAAAAGCCGTAGATAGCTGTAGTGTAACCATAGAAGTAGTCAGGTTTGAACTTTTTTATCCTTTCATACTGCTCCATACAGGCGGATTCCGAGATGTCAAAGGCCGAGATCCTGATCCTGTTCAGGATAAAGTCCTTGAGCTGTTCTTTCCACCTGAGTTTTGCAGTTACCGGAACTCCCCAGAATCTGGCCTGTTTATCTCCGATATCTATCCCGTACCACGAATAACACCTGTACATGATCGCGTCATTTAATGCGGTGGCATCCTGCTCTTTCTTGAAGTGCAGGGTCATTCCAGTGGAGCCTCCTGTTTTTCTGATACGCATTTTGCCCGTAAATGAAGGATTGATCAATTTCTCTTCATTATCCAGGATGGTCCGCTTTGTTAAAACCGGAATCCGCTCAAGATCGGAATAACAGCGTATGTCTTCAGGTTTTATGCTGTTTGCGGCGAAAAGATCGGAATAATAGGGAATGTTTTTGCAGGCATGAGTCACTATTTTTCTTAGTTTTTCCTCCTGAATGGTGTTGATCTCAGCCGGGGTAAATCGCTCAACAGGACTCACCTGTGGAATATACTCTTTGACCCTTTCACCGCGTAAAATCTGGATTGGATAGTAGACCAGGTATTTGGCAATATTATTGTTCATTTATTTATCATGGCTCCTGTCAAAAGTCTTTTCTGATATTTATTGATTAATAAATCGTATTTGTCAAATTCCTCCAGTATCAGTCTGTCAGCCAATAATGGACCTGCGGTTTGCTCCTGGAAAATCAGGTCCGGGTTGGGATTGATTTCAATTAATACCGGCCCGGAGGATGTTACTGCAATATCAAGTCCCAGCATCTTGAAAAAAGAGCATTTATTCTGCACTTTGAGGGACATCTCGACAACCTCTTTCCATTGCGGAATTTGGAAACCATTAAAGACAAGTTTTGAGACCGGATGTTCGTTATACTGCCTGCCCTTTTTATCATATGCAATGCTTTTTAAAACACCGGTATTATGATCAACACCTACTGCAACCCCTCCTGCGCTCCAGTTGTCAACATAGGCTTCACCCACGCCGAAGCGCATGCTCGAGCTTAATATAAGGGATTTGTCCTCTTTATTTAATAGCGTCACTATTCTGATAGTATTTACGGAAGATGATGAGAAGCGGGAAATAGCTTCGTTCTGGCATATTACCTCCTGCAATACGCAACGATCTGAAAGTTCAAATTGGGTTATATCAACATCTGTCCTGCCGGACAAAGCCCTGACTCTGTCCCCGCTTTTGTATGCCAGAATTATTCCCCGGCCAGCCTGGCCTTTCACAGGTTTAATAATGACTTTTTCGCCCGGCGCTGACTTCACAGCATTGATAATGCGAGCCCTGTAATCCATCCCCGGAAACACAACGCCATAGTACAGCGGCAATTTCACACCTATTCCCCTAGACAACAATTCACACACTTCCTTGTCATCAAACAGGTTTATATACTCGAAGGGCTGCACCCCTTTTCTCAACTTTGCCCTTTGATATGGATGGTAGCTGGATCCATAATAATAGTCCCAGAGAGACCGGTCCTTCTCCCAAAATCTACAGGGTGAATAATTATCAGGGAAATAGCGCAGCCTGAAAAAAATATGCAGCAGATCCTTCATGACCTGATATTTTGAAGAAGAACATTCACGCCAGTTTACCAATGAAAAATAGCAATAAGGAAGAGCCAAAAAGCGCAGAAAAGACCTGATTAAAGGATGACTTTCCGACAGCATAGCATTTCTCCTTAAGTTACCGAGTGTCCTGCCGAAATCGGGAGTGACAAATATATTATACGCTCCCAGGTGTCAGAGGCGCACTTATTTGCAGGAAGATAGCTTTTCTTCCAGCTTGTCATATTGCTGTTCCCAATCGATCTGTAATTCACTGCGGAATTCCGCAACATTTTCCCGGATTGCAGAAAGATCATCTAGCGCCCGGTCAATGCCTGCGGCAATGTCTTTCGGCGTATTATCCACGAATAAAGCGGCTTTAAAATATTCCTTCAAAACGGCCTTGCCGGAGGTTATCAAAGGCTTTTCAGCCGATATTGCCTCATAACAGCCGCACAACAGGGTATAATCTGCAATTGAGAGGGCCATAATCACATCAACCGAGAACAGCATATCAATGAAATCTCTTTCTGAAAGATAACCTGTAAAAATAACGTTATGAGACGCCGCGCTCCTGACAGCAGTGTCCAGCTTTTTTAAGTTGCCTGTTATATAGAGATAAGTATTATCATGCTTAACATGCTTCATGGCCTCTATCGCCTCTTTAACAGGCTCATCTATGCCGAAAGAGGAGATCAGCAGGATATTGCGCTGCCCTTTGAGCGACAATGTGTTTTCCTGCTTCAGGTCAGGCAGTTTGTCAGGCAGCACATACGGACGGCCCTTCAGTTTGGTCACCAAATCAGCCAGGAAACTGTTTGTCACTATAGTGAGATCAGCATGCTTGATGGTGAAACGGTGCAGTATTTTGAAAATGATAATGCGCGGAGTGTTTCTGTATTTGCGTGTGAGTAAAAAAGTTGTGTGCCTATCAACTATTAAAGTAGTCTTGTAAATAAACTTGTACAGGCAGGCGAATGCTGCCAGTATCATTGAAGGATTCTGCACGAACAGGATATCCGCTTTGTGGGAGCGCAATATATTCCATGTCTCGCGAATTGACCTGGGATATTTAAGAATCCCCTCGTACTCGACGATAAATAATTTACAGTTGAACTTTTTTGCCAGTTCAATAGAGCGTCGTTGTCTTTCCCATGTTATCCAGATTCGTTTCTGCATGCTATCTCCCTGCTGCTTGGCCAATGACATCACTGTAGACATCGATGAGCTTTCCAGTTGTTTTGGAAAGCGAGAAATCATTTTCGATTGTTCTGCGCGCATTTTCAGCCAGGGTGAGCGCAACTGCCGGGTTCTTCTGCAGTTTTATTATACAATCGACAAGTTCTTTACTGTTATTTACATCAAAAAGCAGACCGTTGACTTCATTTTCAATGACTTCCGCCATTCCGCCAACCCTCGAGCATACCACCGGTGTTTTTAAGGCCATAGCTTCCAGCAAAGACATGGGCAGCCCTTCATGACGGGAAGGCAGTACAAAGACGTCCAGGCTTTCGATGACCGGCTGAATATTTTCTTCGAATCCGGGCAATTCGACTTTTCCGTCCAAATCACAAATTTTCACTAAATCCAACAATTCACTTTTCAGAGGACCTTCCCCGAATATCGATATTTTAAAAGGTATTTCGCTCTGCTTTAAATATTTCCCTGCCTCAATCAGGATGGGAAGGTTTTTCACCTCGACAAGGCGCGCCGCTGTGCCTATCCAGAAAAGATCCGAAGCCCCATGACGCTTTCTGACATCTTTACGGGCATCTGACTTCGTATACCCATCGATATCAATTGCATTATAGATCTGGCATATCTTCCCTTTTACTCCGGACAAAATGAATTCTTTCTCAAGGTCTTTCGATACGGCGATTACAGCATGAGCCCAATTTTTAATGAGAAAGTTATCGGCTTTAACAGCCAACGATGCCTTGAAATATTGTTTGAGCGGCAGTTTGCCTGATGCGCTTCTTGAACCATGCACTGTTCTGACTAAGGGAATATTATGACGACCAAACACATTATATATTTTACTGAATAAATGTTCTTTTACCCTGTGAACGTGGATGATATCGGGTTTGATTGAATCTATTGCCTTGACTAAATTATTATATAATGAATAAGAGGTGCAGCGAGTTTCATGGATCACTATGGTTTGAACTCCGATGGCAGACAGTTTTTCTCTTAAAATCCCCTCATTGAACAGTATGCAGAACGGAACTGTTTCCTTGTTTTTCTTCAGGCAGGAAAGTACGCCATAGACCTGGGCCTCGGCGCCTGCCCAAAGGTCTCCTGAAATAATATGCAATATCTTTATGACCTTTGCCGGCCCCTGCGTTTTCGGGTCAGCTACCATCTTACCCGTCGGCCTGTGAGTCGCATGAACAATATCTTTGAAAATATCAAAACTTTTTTTGCGATTATGATGATCAGGGAAGGGCGGGTTAAAGACGCCAACAGATAGTTCATGATCTTGGTTTTTTTCAAGCCGTTATAAAATTCTTCCTGTTGCCTGTATATCCTGTCATCATCCAGCTCTGACTTTTTGTCAGCCGAGGATAACGCATCGGATGACCGTTGGATAACGGAAAGAATATACTCGCTCTCTTCGGAAGAAGCTTTGGCAGGCTGGAAATCGTTATTGATGAACAGCGGCTCGAACCTGAAGGATGACATTGATTTGTTTTCCATTGTGATATCAAGAATAGCGGAGCATCTCGTCAGTTTCTCCCGAAAATCGAAAATAAAGTTCCCCAGGCTGTAAAATACCGGTTTGCCCTTGTAGATTTCCATGCCCTGAAGCACATGGGGATGGCCCCCGATAATCATGTCGGCTCCCGCATCAATAAAGGATCTTGCTTCGATTGTGAGATTATATGGCGGAAGAGTGACATATTCAAAACCCCAATGTGTCATTAGTATCAGAATATCAACTTCCTTACGAAGCGTCTTTATATCTCTTATGACACTGGAGTTTGCTTCCAGAATATTCGGCTTGTCGAAGTTATCCCTTTCCCATGTGTAATTTACAATGCTGTCATGAACCTGGGCAATGAACTTGTCGGCTTCGCTGAAATTATCAACTCCTACCCAGTTATATCCGATGATCCCGATACGGCTTCCTTTTACTGTAAGTATCACCGGTTCAGAATGATATTTATTGCTGTCGCTTCTGAGTCCGCAGACACCTATACCCGTTGCCTTCAAAATTTCCAGAGATTCAAGAAAAATTCCGGAACCATGTTCCAATGAATGGTTATTTGCCACATTCAAAACACGAATGCCCGCGTTAATCATGTCCCTGGAAAATTCCGGCAGGCCGCAAAATGTTAGTTGAGTTCCGTTTTTCTCAGTCGCCCGTGCCGTTAACAGGCCCTCGAAATTTCCCAGTACAATATCAGCTCCCTGCAGTAATTCTTTTGCCATCCTGAGGGGAAAATCCGAACCGGCATCTTTAGATTTACCTAGAACACCCAGGCCCGGAATGTACTTATCTCCGGGGCAGATGTCGCCTATTGCCTTTATGGAAATCAGCATGGTTTAAAATTACTACTAACAACAGCAGAGGATCTAATGAAAACATACTTTGACCGATACTGCATAAAATTGGAATCTGCAGACAATATAATGAGATTAAACAATTTACCGCCACGCAGAGCTCTAGTCACAATCAAAAGACGAGAGTGGCGACAGGGATCGTATAAACTATTATGAGTCATTATTCTAATATCTGGATGAGCAGCCATGAATCGGTAGTAATATAGATACCGTCACCGTCTGTGACAGATCGAATTGTGAAGCAATCTCCCGTAATAAACTGAGATGATGACTTGGTAATAATTGCGCCATTGAAATCCATTTGGAACCTCCCTATTTCATAAAAAATATGCTTCCCTCAAAAAGAGGGGGGATGGAGCTTTCCAATCTCGCATATATACGCTACACAATATCCGCTTGAGCATTATTTGTTGTGGCCTCTCTTTTTTTATGTAGCATTATAGAGCGACAAATCGACATTGAAGCTGCGATTATTGCGGTCATGTACCAGTAGTGGGGGTAGTATAAAACAGAAAGGAATGTTCCGGAAGCAAAAAAACCGGCAAGAGAAGCCAGAAAGGCTCCTGACAACGCATTAAGATATTTCAGGTCCGGACCATCAAAATAATCCTTTTGTTTTTTAAGCCGTCTCATATATAAAATATCCTTTAAATTGTAATTCATTAAGAGTAAATATATGATTATACCCACGATGCCAAGTTCCGGAATAAGTGTAAACCATAGGGAATGGGCTACCCTCCCCCACATCCCCTTTTGAAAGAAGTCTGATTGATACTCAGGAAATCTCACCTGGAAATTATTCCCGCCAACTCCCAACGGGTTGCTAACGAACATTTTGAATCCTGCCTTCCAGGATTCAATGCGTTCAGCGGCGGTCCCCTTGTCGGTATCTTGTGAGGATTGTATTCTCTCCATATATTTGTCCGGGGCAAAATATAGGCCTACAAGTATAAGCAGTATAATTATAAATGCGGACAGGAATTTCTTTGCGCTTGAAAGCCAGCAAACCAGGGCAACAACAACCAGGCCAACGAAGCCTCCTCGAGAAAAGGAAATTACTACAGTCCCTACGCCGAGGACCATTCCGGACAGGTATAAAAATTTTCTCAGTTTGCTTTTTGTGACAAAGAAGAGAAAGAAGCAGAAGGGTAACCACATATTGATATATAGGGAGACATCGTTCTCGTCCTGGAAATAATTGCCGGACCCCACGCCTCCATGTGTAAGAGCGTATATGGAAATATAAATCATGATACATATGGAAACAAAAATCATTTTGTCCAGACGTTGAATGGAGTTTATGCAGATGACTGTTGATAAAATAAAGGGCATATACATGAGCATGCTCTTGGTTGTAGAATATGCAAAAAAGTTGTTTGTTGCAAATGGTATGTAAAGGGAAAGAAGTAATATGAACAGCCAGATCATGATAGTCTGTTTGTTCAGACTCACTTTTATGTTGCCTTTGCTCAAAATAAAGAAAGTAAGAATCAGAATGATTATCATGCCGGGCTTTATGAATCCGAATGGGGGAAAGATATCCTGGGGGCGCCCGTAATCCAGGATCAGATATAGAAGGGTAAAGAAGAACCATGGGCCGTAGTTGTCCCTCTTGTTATGTTCAGCTGCTGCTAAAGAGTTCATTCTATTTATCGATTAACTCTTGATAAAAATTATTCAGATTGCTGATATATACATCTATGGTAAACTCACGCCTGGCCCTGTTCTCGCCCGAACTTCCAAGAGATTTCCTTAGATCAGGGTTACGCATAAGTTCTTCGAGCTTGTAGGAGAGATCATCAACATTTTCGGGCTCAAATAACAATCCGTCTTCGCCATCGTTAATAACTGTAGGTATCCCATCCACTCTGGCTCCTATTCTCGGTTTTCCGGCAGCCATGGCTTCAACCAGAACTCTGCCCATGGCTTCTGATCTTGAAGGTAAAACAAGTATTGCGCAACAGCCAATATGCTCTACCATTTGAGCGTATTGCACTGGCTTGTGATGATAAATCTGGGGATGACCTGCGATTGCATCATTCAATGGTTTGGGATCCGGATACCAGCCCAATATCTTCAGCTTCCAGTCAGGATATTTATCTGCAATTTTCTTGAAAGCCTGAATAAGGATATCCACTCCCTTTCTTTTAAACGGGAAGCCGACGAAAAGAACTTCGTTATCTTCCCTGATGTTATGGAAATCTTCAACCGGCACATAACAGGGGAAATAGCGAATTATTTTGCCCTGTAACAATTTGCTATGATGACTAATCTGCTCTTTGAACAGGAGTTTTATTCCATCCGCATGCTTGAGAACGAAACGCATTAGTATCGGATAGAACTGTTTTTTAAGGCAGGCAGAAATACCTTTGGGAACATCAAGCCACTCTGCAGGTGACGAATATACCCCGTTTACTTCCGGCGCAAACTTAGCTTTGAGAATACGGGAAACGATAAGCCCAATTAAACCGGTTTTTAGAGGATCATATGTTACAACTAAATCTATCTTTTCCCCTCTTGCTGCCAGTTCTCGGGCAGTTCTAATGCAAAAAACAATAAATTTACAGGTATTTGAATAATTATTTTCAAATTTGAGAGACAGAAAACTGAAATTACCTATAACAAGAGACTCGCCTGCAGAGGATCTCGTTAAAATATATCCCTTGAAATATCGGGAAAGTTCTAGATATTGATTCTGATACATGGGGGAGATAGGGCTAAATGTAGGCCCTGGGCTTATGAATAGTATTGTTTTGGTCATTGGTAAAAATGAGGCAGTAATAACTGCAAAAAATAAGAGTAACAACGACTTGATTATAGAATTTCTAAGGGATAATTATCAAATTGAGTTAAAGAGGCAGATGCAGTATAACCATCTGCCCCTTTATTCGAAGACGTCAAACTTACTTTCCGCTAATACTACTTCAAGACAGGAGCGCTGGGAGTTTTTGTGCTGGCTCCTGTGCCGACATTACTTATGTTGGCTCCCATATTTACGCCATTCTTGCCCGTGCCTACACAGGGAGAACTCGATTGCAAGGCAAAATCGGAAAGTTTGTTCATGTATCCCGAGGCATTCACAAACAGTGGATTTGACGCGAGGCCGTTAAGGGTCGAAGCTCCCTCAGGATGAACACCTCCTGAAACATTAGTTGAAGAGTGCCAGTTTGCCAAAGAAGTAAATGTTACTGCGCCGCCGCCATAATTTGTGCGGACATTGAAACTCCCCAGGCTTCCGTACTGATTGTTTTGACATTCAGCAATAGCGCCCATTGCAAAAGTGAGCTTGTAAGCTGTTCCCTGAATAATATTGGAATGGACTGTCATACTGTTTGAAGCTGCGTAACTGGTATTTGCTCCAATAAATATCCCATAGAGGTCACCAGCCGACGAACTGTTATAAATAGTGTTGTTGTATACAGACACATTGTTAAGTGTTCCGCCGTCTTCAGCGTACAGCTGAATCCCAATATAAGAACAGTTTGCGACTACGTTGTGATAGTAACTGTGGTTGTCCATATTGTATCCGGTGCTCCATGCGTCTGTGAAGATACCAAGATAGCAGTCATGGACATAATTGTATCGTGTCACCGCTGTTGCTACGTCTGATTTATAATAAATTCCAGCAGAACAATTGTATATTTCGTTGTTTTCGATGGTTATATTTGTATCGTGGTACATCTTTATGGCGCTTGTGTTGTGCCAGTCAGTTGTCTGCCGGAAATTATAAATTTTATTTTTTGAGATTGTTATATAATCAGCAGCCTCAATTCTTATGCCTTCACGGTTGTCTGTGGAAGTCAGGACGGTTGTTCCCCCGTTGATTATAAAGTTCTTAACGGTGATGTAGGTTGAACGTGAGAGATTACCATGAATAATCATTCGGGCCATTTTTGCTCCACTATCAGCCTGTAAGGAGAAGCCGTCAAAGACGATATAATTTTTATCATTAGTTCCCAATATGGTTGCAAAATCTGAAACATCACCGGTGCCTCCGGCAACGCCGTTAAACAGGGGTGTTTCACCTGTATACGCCTGGAACGTGATGGGCTGGCTTGCTGTGCCGGAGTTTGCAGGCTCGTAATATCCTCTGTAAGTATCTCCGAAATCCTTGGCCGGCACGTTGTAAGTACCTCCTCGGAAGCACACAACATTGCCGGCTGCGGCATTATTAAATGCTATTTGAACGGACGTAGGTGTAGAAATATTAGAAGCGGTTGCCCATGTGGCAGTCCCTGAGGGGCTGACATAATGGGTGCAGTTTTCCGCCAATGCGTTATTTGCCATACACAGCATTAAGAAAATGCACATAAACATCAATAGTTTATATACCGTTAGTTTGCTTTTTGTGGTTTTCATCTCTTTCCTCCAGGATAAATCTTCTTCATACTTTAGTTTAATACTCAAGGCTCAAATTATTATGTGACTCTAATCACATTTTAACTGAAACGCACATGGGTTACAAGGTATTATATGCTGCTTTCAAGATAATTTGGCTGAAAATATTTATTTTTTGGTGAAAAGAATATGGACCCAGTTTGGATGTGGTTTAAATAGAAATCTTACAGGGTAATTCGCATATTTTGCGGCCTTTGTGCATATTTTCTGAAAGAAATTTCTTTCAGGAGGTTCAGCTAGTTTCTTGCCGCAATAAATACATGGTTCTTCCTGATCATAAGTACCATATGGATTACCGGCCAAATCCAAAAGCAGCGAAGACAGAAAATTCGTAGTTTCGAAGTTTTCTCCGATAAATGAAGCTCTGACGATATTGAATATTGGGAACAAACGTTGCAGGCGATCCTTATCAAAAGTATTGACATGCCCCCATGGCGGATTTTTCTTTCCACATGAGCGACACGTAGTGCGTCCGACGCGAATATCCTGTTTATATGGAACTCCGATAAGCAGGTATTTGCGAGTAACGCGACTTAATTCATCGCAAGCCTTTGCCAGAAGTTTCTCCGGTATATGTTCAAGGACTTCTGCGCAGAGCATTAGGTCGAAGGAATTGTCAGAGAAGGCTAATTCAGTAATATCTCCTTTGACACAAGTTATTCTGGAATGCTGAATAGATGGTTTTTCTAAATCGAGTGCCGTAACAGACTCAAATCTTTCGGCGAGTAACACAGAAAAATATCCGTCTCTTGCGCCCACATCCAGAGCTTTGCCTCCGCAACTAGGTATTAGTTGTATCAGATCCTGAGATCTTATCTGCTCAGATTGACTGTCTCTATATTCCGGTAAATACATTATAAAGAAAAGGCAGGAGTGAATTTCATTATTTTCATATACACTACTGTATCATTCTGTGTGGGTCATCCATAAACTTTTATGTTATTTATGCTTCGATGCAAATATCTTTTTGATGTCAGCAAATATTACTTCCCTTAAATCTTTTGTGATATACGATTTGTCAAGCAAAATAAAGCCGCAATATGCAAAAGCTCCGGCAATAATAATGAATATCATATTAGCAAACGTATATTCCGGCAAAAGAAAATAAGTTATCATCCATGTTACCAAAAGCATAAACAACGATGCAATAGCTCCAGGCAAAATGACCCGTAAAGCGTCTTTCCATGATAACTCAATGCTTTTTAAAGATAGGTTCATGCATAGTATAACAAAGCATAAATTATGAACCAGATAGGCCAGGGCTATGCCTGGAATGTCCAGATCCAATAGGAAAAAGCAGGCTGCAATAAAAGCAAGCCATGATATGAAGAAGCGTATAGTGTGATTTCTATATTGGCCTATCCCGACATTCAGGCTGGCGATCATGCCGCTGAAAGTTTTAAAAAGATAGCTAAATAGAATGATTTGAAACGGAATTATCATAGGAGCCCATTTTTCGCCCAGAAGGGAAATGACAAAATAGGGCGCAATTACTAAAATGCCGAAGTATATAGGGAAATTGATAAAGGAGAGGAGGGCAAGACTTTTCTTGAACTGTTGCCGCAAAAGCTTTTTGTCTTCCCTGATTTTACTGAAAGCGGAAAACATTACCCCGTTAATATTCATAGTTACGGAATTATATGGGGTTTCGGCTGTGGTGAGAGCTTTGTCGTATAAGCCGAGACTTGTAGTCCCGAGCCATCTGCCGATGATAAATCTGTCCGTATGCTGGGCTACGAAGCCCAACTGCGTCTTCAGGAAATTCCAGACACCGAAATCCATGACAGGTTTCATTGCCGAATAATTATAAGAGACGCCGGGCATCCACCTGACTCTGAAGCATACATAAACGGCCATCAGGACTGACGGGACCAGTTGTCCGAACGCCAGCGCCCAATATCCATAGTTATACAACGCAAGGAACAGAGTGATAAAAGACATGAGCAGGGAATGGTTTAACTGTACGAGAGCGAGGGTCTTGAAGTTCATGTCTCGCCTGAGAATCGCGTATGGAATGGTGGCGAAAGAGCTAATTATGAAGACACTGCTCATAACTTTGATCACATCCTCGCATTCCGCAGAGTTGAAGAAAACCGCTATGTGTTCCGCTGAAGCATAAAACAATATTGCGAGGCCGATGGAAAACGCAAGGTTTAAGGTGAATATGGAGGTCAGTGTCTTATAATCCCGTATGCCTTTCTGTATGACGGCTTCACTCAACCCGAAATCGGTGAACAAATTGGCGTACCCGATAAGCATCATTGCTATGCCCATTATCCCGAAATCATTGGGATCAAGAATTCGCGCAACGAGGATGGATATTACAAATGCAACGATGTGGGTCGGTATTTTGAGCAGCGTGAACCAGTATAGCTGAGATCTGGTGCTAACATTTTGATCACTCATGATTTTTTTGTTATAGCTTATCGGGACTGACTAGAATCGTTATAGCCTCTGCACATTCTGTTCTGTGACTATCATGCCCGTGTATGTTTATCGACAATCCTATCCGCCGTTTTGTCATCCCACAATGGGCCGCGCGCCAATGACATTAATTATCTTCAAATGTATATCCTTTTGCCCGCAGATTTTGCTCAATTATATTCATGAGTTTGAGATTCAGATGTTCTCTCGAAAAATTCTCCAGAAATTCCTGCACATGGTTGTCGTGTATTTCATTGTTTTTATATCTGGTCATGGCGTCGACAATCGCATCAGCCACTTTCTGAGGCGACTCTTCCGTAATTATAAAGGAGCTCGGACTATATTTCCTGATCATCTCCTCTGCTTCTCCAGGAGGAATGGGCGCAAGAAACGGGACGTTCATAGGTATGCCTTCTAATAATTTTACAGGGATCAGCGGCTTCATGACCCTTAATAATTGCAGGTGAGATTTCAAAATGACTGTTAAAACATCTTGGTATGGAATCCTGGAACTCGCAGTAACAAGGTCTTCAACAGCATAGGATTCCGCTATTCTGCAGATCTCATCTTTTGAGTCGCCAAAAAACAGGAATTGAAAATAATTTTTATCTATTTGCCCAGTGGACTTGAGAATTGCCAGAGCTTCAAAAAATATATTCGAAAGATTTGCCCAAAAAATGTAATGACCGGTAAAAACAACCGTGAATTTGTCATATTTAACTATTTTTTCACAGGGGATGGCCATATTCTCAGCGTCAATTCCGTTGTGAATCGTAAATATTTTGTCCTGTACTTCAGGGTATTGTTCAATATATTCCTGCATAGTTTCACGCGAAGTCACGATGAATATATCGGCAGATCCTATTACACGCCTTTCAATATTTTTAAGAAGCTTCTTTCTGAACGCAAAGGTGTTTGTCATTTTATCAAAAACGGATTTCGTTGCAAAAGGATCGCGAAAATCAAGTATGAGCGGTTTTTTTGTCATTCGCTTGAGGAGGGCTCCGATGAGTGTAGCGCTGAAGGGAGTGCATGAAACATAGATTAAATCAAGGCCATGCTTTCGTATAAGTCCAAGGCCTCTTAGGGTGGTAAGCGGAATCCAGCCCCAGAAGTGGTCGGGGAAGCAAAAGAGCTGGTATAGATAATTCCCTTCATATTTAATCCCAAAAAGCTTCAAAAGCCTGCTTAACAAGCCGTTCATTCTGCCTACTATTCTATATGGGTTGATAATTGAACGTGAATATTTCGTGTGAACTCCCTGCGGAGGGGAGGCTGTTCCCACAGAACAGTAAAACCTGTCTGGGTTTTTTACGCTCAGTACATAGGGGTTCCAGCCGTGTTTTTTCAAGTACTTTGAAAGGGCGACACTCCTCTTGCACCCCACATCGGAGAGTGGTGGATAGTAGTAGCAAAGCATCAGGATATTTTTCTTCATAGCCGTTTTTATCGCGCTTTCCCGCAGAAATCTTTCTTGTAGCCATCTCAACACACGTGAAAACATTTCGGCCCGGTCTTCCAGATTGGAATAGGTATGATCCGCAGAGCCGTAATATTCATAGTGAATGGTCGAGTCAGGAGCGTTTACCCGCAGAGAAGGGAAGTTTTCCATAAACTGGGATGCATGGTTAAAGTAACTGATTCCTCCTGTGTAAATGTACAGTAATTCTATACCTCGGTTTGCCATATTTTTGATTTCAGCTTCGACCTGTTCGCGCGGGCCAAACGTGCGAACATATATATCCTGCCATTTTTTAACCGGTTTGCCGGATTTAAATAAACGCTTTATTTTGTTTTTCCAAGAAGTTGCCTTAAACAGGTTGACCCAGTAATGATACAGATGATACTGAAGGTTGGGATAGCCTGGGCCGTCCAGCATAACCGCTCCAACAACACGTCGGTCTTGCTTGCCAACAACGTGAGCATTGTCAGCTCCGGAGCAAAAACCGAAAAGTATGAATCTATCATATCCCTTGATTTTATTGAGATAATCGAATGTTTCGCGTATGTCGACCACGGCCCGCGCTTCATCCGAGAGATCACCCGCTCTCATCGTACTGTCCCCGAGTCCGGAGAGATCGAAGCGAAATGACGGAATGCCCATATCCGCAACCTCACGGGCCAAATCCACATGCATGCGGAAAGGTCCGACGCGATGCAGGAGGCCTGCATTTAATATGACAAAGCACAGGCCTTCTGTCCGCATGCTGACAGGTTCTGTCAGAATGCCAAATAATGCGCGGTTTACGCCAAATTGATGAATGGATTCCTGGTTCATTGCGGACCTCTTTCAGTGTGTTCGGCTTTATGTATGGCGCTCACAATTGCTTTGACAACTTCACCAGAAAGAATAGCGCTTCCCCAGTATTTTACATCATTCCAGGGAGCCATGTATTCACTTTGAATAATTTCAGGTCTGTGCGTCAGGTTTTCCGGCGATAGAGGCAGAGATAAGGTATTTATTTCAGTCCTGAGTGCAGGTGAAAAACCGAATCCGATCAGTTCATTTGATTCTGCTATGCTCTTTGGTGAAGGGGATTTCAGCCGCCTGGCTTCCTCAAGAAGTTCAAGGTCCTTGAGATAGGAAGAGCCGCTTTCAACAGGGTCCCATAGAACAAGAGGGGCGTCTATTTTTGACATTGCCGCAATTACAGCTCCAAACCGGACGGCAAATACGACTGTTTTTGAGAGCCCGGCCCTTGCGCGCAATTCTTTTTCAGCCGCGTTTGCATCCAATGCCCATTTCCTGACACTGCTCTTTAAATTAGGGCCTGACGAATCTCCGCAACCAGTATAGTCGAAGCGGAGAACATAATAGCCGGCCTCGTTAAGGGCCGCCGCAGTTTGCCTTAGGATCCAGTGTGTCCTCATGTATTCCTGGGCGATCGGGGCGCAAAAGAGGACGCCGGTTTTCTCTTCATTCGCTTTAACCGGTCTGTGTAGGATGCCGAACAGCCGGTCTCCTCCAGAATCAAAATAGAAAGGTTCGATAGCAATGTTTGCGCTCACTGTGGCCGTTTGTTCCGATGGAGATGTTTCAGTGGCGCCCATACTCCTAAGTTGAGCCGCGATCTGGCCGAGAGTATTAAGGAGAATGATCCGCGGACTAAGCCTATGTCCGGTTTCCCTCTCGATCTGTGCAATCACCTGAATGGACAGCAGGGAGTGGCCGCCGAGATTGAAGAAGTTATCTCTCGGTGTTATGTTTTCGATATGCAATATTTTTCCCCATAAAGAGATGAGATACTGCTCCTCGGCAGTATAAAAGCCGGGAGCAGGCGTTTCTGAAGATATGACCGGCGAAGCCGCCGCTTTTCCCGGCTCTGAATCGGGAGATTTCCAGGAAGGATCTTTCGGTAATTCCCTGACTTTAATGTCAGGCTGCAGAATGCCTGTATCAAGTATCTGGCGGTAGAGCCGGAGCCAGCCTTTGATCCTCTCCGGTTTAAAGAGATTTGTTGAATAGTCTATAGCGCCTGCAAATCCTTCCTTGCCGACCCTGAACCAGAAATTAATATCTGCGGCAATGACCGGCATATTGTAGGTAATATGACTGATGGGGAAGCCCGCCATCGAATACTGCCGGTTTGTTACGTCCTGGTATGTGAAGAATGACTGGAATATCGGTGTATGACTGAGATTGCGGGGAGGCCGCAATTCTTCAACCAATACTTCAAAAGGTATATCCTGATTGGCGTATGCGTCAACGCACGTTTCCCGGACGCGGGCTATTACATCGGCAAAACTGATATCTTCATCAACCCTGGTGCGCAAGACCAGAGCGTTGACAAAGAACCCGATCACATCTTCGACTTCCGGCAGGTTTCTGCCCTGAATCGGAGCGCCAACGATCAGATCATTCAGCCCCGTAAGTCGTTCGAGGAATATCTTGTAAGCGGCCAGAAGCAGCATCTGGAGCGTGCATCCCTGTTGAAGCGCGAACCGGTTCAATTTATCAAGATAGTCTTTATCCCAGCGGAATTCTTCCCTGTCGCCGCGATAGGTCATTACATCAGGTCTTTTATAATCGCGAGGGAGTTCAAGCACAGGGAGCGGTCCCCGAAGTTTATTGAGCCAGTACTTCTTTTGAGATTCAAGCGCGTTTCCGGACTCCAGCCTCGTACGGTGCCAGACAGAGAAATCAGCGTAATCTATGGTCAGCACAGGCAGTCGGGGCTCTCTTCCAGCGGATTTTGCTTCATAGAGTTCTTTGAGATCACGCAGCAGCAGATCAAATGACCATCCGTCCCATACAGCATGATGAACTACCATGAAAAGAACAGTGTGGTTGTCCGGAACCAGTTCGATTAGTTTTGCTCTTATCATTGGGGCTGTTCCGGTGTCGAATGGTATTTCTGATTCCTTATGGATAAGCTCACGGATTTCTTCCAGCGTGCATTTTTTAAATGGAGCGCTGAATTGAAGCTCCGGTTTGATGCGCTGTATCGGCAGACCATCTTCAATATCAAAATATGTCCTGAGCGCTGAATGGCGGTCGATAATTTCCTGCAGGCATTCCCGGAGGCGCTGAATATCCAGCTTCCCATGGAACCGGAAGGCAGCGGGCAAATTGTAAATTGCGGTCCCGGGGGATATTTGTTCGACATACCAGATACGCTGCTGCATCAATGAAAGAGGCGCGCGTTCGCGATCGGCCCGTCTTGGAACCTGCGGAGGCTGTTCGGCCGGAGTTCCGGAATGTTCGTCTATCCATTGTGAAAGTTTCTCGACTGTCGGCATGGTAAACACATCGCGGAATGTCGGAGTTGCCAGGCCGGCCCGCTGAATGCGGGCAATCAGCCGCGCTATAAGAAGCGAATGCCCTCCCAGATGGAAGAAGTCTTCGTCGATCCCGAAATCGTCCCGCTTGAGGATTTCCTTCCAGAGTTCGAAGATCTTCTTTTCGCTGGCTGTTTGAGGACTCTTGCGAGTTCGTGTCGTCTCTGCGCTGACCATGCCGGCAGGAGCAGGGAGCGCCTTCCGGTCTATTTTCCCGTTCTGCGTTTTTGGCAGAACCTGAAGAGCGATCCATTGCTGCGGAACCATATAGGATGGAAGGCTTTTGAGGGCAGCGGATCTCAGTTGCTCCTGAAGCCCTGAGTCTGAACCTGATGCGGCGAAAGACGGAGCCGAAACAACATAAGCTGTTATGCGCTGATCACCCGGAGTGTCTTCGCGGACTATAACGACACATTCCTGCAGCAATCCTGAGTTCATCAGGGCATATTCAATCTCGCCGAGTTCAATACGGTAGCCGCGGACTTTTACCTGGTTATCGTTTCGCCCGATGAAATCAACAGTCCCGTCAGGCATGTAGCGGGCAAGATCACCCGTCCTGTAGAGCTTGGGGCTCGGATACATGGCTGAATGATCGACAAAGGGGTTATCAATGAATCTCTCCGCAGTCATATCCGGCAGATGGAGGTAGCCGAGGGTGACTCCCGATCCGCCTATGAGAAGTTCACCCGGAACGCCGGCCGGGACAGGCTTAAGATCATTGTCCAGAATATAAAGCTGCGTGTTGGCAATTGGTTTTCCGATAACAATTGAGGATTGTTTTTCTTTTATAGGATGACATGTGGACCACACGGTGGTCTCTGTCGGGCCGTACATGTTCCAGACTTCTCCGGCCCGCTCGACCAACTGGTCTGCAAGATCACGCGGCAGCGCCTCGCCGCCGACAAGGACTTTGAATTTCTTGCCGAGCAGGTCCTTATTGTCCCAGCCCGACGTTATCAGCATGCGCCATGTAGCTGGTGTCGCCTGCATGATCGTAGCTCCCGAATGCTTCATCAGTTTCAGAAGCTCATTCCCGTCCATCGTGATATCGCGATCCGCTATAACTACTTTAGCGCCCGCAATAAGAGGAAGGTAGAGTTCGAGAACCGCTATATCAAATGATATTGTAGTCACTGCGACAAGGACATCATGCTTACTGATACCGGGTTCTTTAGCCATAGAGGTCAGGAAATTTGTCACCGCACGGTGCGGGACCACAACACCTTTTGGTTTTCCGGTAGAGCCGGACGTGTAAATTACATATGCGGGATCTTCAGGCCCTGCAATTGGATCGGGAGGTGTGTCAGCCCTGCCTTCCGATGTTTCACCCGTTTCATCTATCAGTACGATGCTGCAGTTATTTTCAGGCAGATATTGCAATAACTGTTGCTGTGAAATGATGACAGGCGCTGCGGAATTTTCGAGCATGTAGGAAATCCTGTCTTTTGGGAAACCGGGATCGAGTGGAACATAGGCCCCGCCTGCCTTTAATGTGGCAAGCAGGCAAACCAGCATACCGAGAGAACGGTCTACAAAAACACCTACCAAAGTTCCCCGGTTCACTCCTTTGGTTCTAAGAACATTCGCCAGACTGTTTGAACGCAGATCGAGTTCCCTGTATGTCAAAGACGCATTCCCGAATACTGCGGCAATTGATTCCGGATTCTGCAATGCCTGATCGCGCAGAAGATCGGTTAATATGGATGATGCAGGGAATGGAGCAGAGGTGTTGTTCCATTCAGCCAGTATTTTTTTTATCTGCTCAGCGGGAAGTATCGGAAGCCGTGAAAGAACTGTTTCAGGATTGTCAGTGATACCGCGCAAAATTGTCTCGAAACATGCGAAGCGGTCGCGAATGGTCTCGGGAGAAAAGATATCGGAATTGTATTGCACTTCGAGAATCAGGTTGCCTCTGTCTTCCACCGCATTGATGAACATCTCGAAATTTTCATACCTGCGCGGATTTGTGGCAAAGGTCGTCCTGACCTCACCAAATCCGAGTTTGTCCGGATCGAGCGACTGGTCGATGTTGAAGAGGACTGAAACCAGCGGCATGCGGCTTGGGTCTCTGGACAGGTTGAGCTTGCGCAGCAGACTGCCGTATGTATATTGCTGATGGTCCTGGGCGTCGAGAAGTGTTGTTTTTACAGACTTCAGGAGATCTGTGAATTTCGCCTCATTATTGATCTGGTTCCTCAAAGGAAGTGTATTGACGCAATGGCCGACCAGATTCAACATTCCGGTTGCGGACTGGCCCGCGGACGGAATGCCGACTATGATTTCGTCCTGGCCGGACAGGCGATTCATCAGGACATTGAATGCTGCGAGGATGGTGACAAAGAAGCTGCAGCCGTATTTTGCGCCTGACTTCTTTAATGACTGGACCAGATCAGCATCAAGCGTATAATCTTCACGTAAAGACGTATAGGTTTTTCTGGAAGGACGCTGCCCGTCCAGAGGAATATCCAGAGGCGAAGCCGGCGTGGAGAATTTGTTGAGCCAGAAAGATTCATCCTCTTCATATTCTGTTGTCCGTTCCCGTTCTGCCAGGTGTCGTGAATAAGCGCTGAACGAATCAGGCTTTTTAAGTTCAGGAGATCCGCCATTGCTCAAAGCTCCATAGAGTGCGCCGAGTTCACGCAACAACACGGCATATGACCAGCCATCGCAAACAATGTGATGGGCAGTAAGAACCAGGACATGGTCCCTCGGGTTAATGCGGACAATCTGCGCGCGGAACAGGGGGCCATGTTCAAGATCAAATGGAATCAATACGGCTTCTTCCAGGAGTTTGCCCAATTTCTGTTCCGCAAGATCGGCTGTTATTCCTGAAAAATCATGTTCCTCAATATCAATATCCGCCGGAGTTGCAATACAGAGCGTTGTCCCGTCAGGGCTGAAGGTTGCCCTTAGAGATTCATGCCTCTGAATCAAATACTGTACGGAGCAGCGAAGGGCAGTCAAATTCAGATCTCCCTGAAAACCCAAACTGACGCTCTCATTGTATGCAAGTGAAGCCTCTGCGCCCATCTGGGCTGATGCCCAGATTTCTCTCTGGCTTTCTGTAGAGGGCACAGTTAGGAGAAGTTCTCCGTAGGCAAAAGGATCATATTCAATTTCGGTTGTCTTATTAGCGGCTCCGACCAGACAGTATTTCCCTGACCGCGCTGGGTCCGGGACAAACCAGGCCGGATAGCCGCTCGCATCACGCCCAAGTCGCGCTCCGGAAAGAGGCGGGGACTGGAGTTTCTGTCCGGGCATGTCGATAGAAACACCGCGTCCGGTCAGCGGCAAAATATCGCCATTGAGCAATTCATCGAAGCTTTGTTTGAAAGCGTTTATTACAAAAGAGACATCTTCGTCGGAATGAGCGGCGGTCATGTATACGGGACGGTGGTCCCATATATGGACACCTTTTTCACGCATGTGAACAAAGAGCAGTTCACCAAGAGGGACATCCTGAGTGAACGCAACACGTACGACCGAGGTGAAATGCGTAAGCTTCACAGGGACCCTTATCCGCTCGGCATATTCATTGACCTCACGAACAAGTCTCGCGGTCTTCTCATTTACGCGAAGCTGCAAATCAGGCCCTTCAGCCTTCAGATGATCCAGCACCGCCTTGGCAGCGGCAAGGGCAGGGGGATGACGCACAAAAGTGCCCGCAAAATAGGTGACACCAACTTCCGG
>JGI20214J51650_10000116_pt1 | contig 46813 bp, 46 predicted proteins | sample WetSurMetagenome_FD_51650 | JGI IMG/M metagenome (IMG submission 51650)
CGGCATGGTCATCCACTGTCTTCGGCTGAGAGTCCGTACCGAGCATCTCTTGGCGGACTGGATTCGAGCATTCGATTCCGCTTCGCCCTTGCCTGCTCGAACGCGGCCCGCCGGCTACCAGCGCTTCGCGAAGGCCAGCCTTCCGTCCATCCGATGTATCGGAACTGCGCCCGACTTCTTGCTAATTCAAGCCACCCGCGCCCTCAACCCTCGGTGCGCCCATTGAGAGGATATCGTTTGCGTTGATGATTGCTGCCGCGATGTCTTCCGTCGTCACACGCTTGCTCATCGCTTGGTCGCGAATCAAGTCATAGGCTTGTTCCTCGGTCACGTTGCGCGTGCGCATCAGGATGCCTTTGGCCTCGGCGATGCGGCGCACACCAGTCAGCTTGGATTCGAGCTTTCGTATGCGCCGCGCGTGGCCCTGGATCTCGTCATTCACCGTCCGCGCTATCACGAGTGCCGAAAGCAGTCCGAAGGAGCGCACTGGCGCTGGCAGCACGGCCTTTGCCCCCAAGCGCAACACGGTTTCGACGATCGTGGGGTTCTCGTAGTTCACGACGGCAATGCAGGTCGGCGGATTCTCCGCCTTGGCCCAAGCGAACTCGAGTTGCGAAATCTCCGGTTGCACGGCGAGGAACACCACGTCGGTGCCCTCTGGAAGCGTCGGCATTGGTGGCCAAAAGGCTTGTACCTGACACCCGATGCGCTGCAGCTGTTGCGTCAGCTGACGCCCATCCGTGTCATCGGGATGCAGCACTGCGACACGCAGCATGCGCAACTCCTTGAGCTGCACAGGAGTCGCTCGATCGGGGCGGAGCCTGAGTGGCGAATTCACTGCGTTCCTTCGCGGCTCAACGCTGCTCGTGAAGCTTGGCGGTCCAGTCGCCCAGCGAATGGGTGACGAGGTACGGGTCGGGATGCACAGGGCGCCGCGCCTCGCGCACGATCGTGAACTGTCCCGTCGCTTCGGCACGACCGATGCGCGGGAAAAGGCAGGTGTGGTGATTCGACGGATCAATGCGCACACGCCCTTGCGGGGCGTCGAACTCGCTACCAAGCAGGTGCGGCATGATCTGTGCGATATCGTCGTCGCCCGAGTCGCGCAGCGCGTTCGCGAACATGTGCAGTTGAAAATACGCGGCCTCCCAACACAAGTTGGGTACGCACTCACTGCCGAAGCGCTGGCGCAACCGTGCAAGGCAACCGCGGTTGCTGTCGGAGTCGATAGATTGGAAATACGGCGCCGAGGTGTAGTGCCCCGCGGCGACGTCCCAGCCCATCTGCGAGATCTCGGCTTCTGAAGTTGTGAGACTTGCGATGGGCATGGTCCTCGGATCAAAACCCGCCTGTGCATAGGCACGGTACAGGCTTGCCGTTGAATCGCCGACGACGGTTGAGAAGATGAAGTCGGGCCGCTGTGCGCGAACATCCTCCATGATCGCATCGAAGTCGGCCAATCCGGCGTCGAGAGGCACGTAGCGCTCGGCGAGCTTCTCGCTGTCAGGTCGCTGCAAGACCAGGTCGCCCATGATGCGGTTCGACTCGTAGGGGTAGATGTAGTCCGAGCCGATAAGGTAGACGCGCGCGCCGAAGTTGGCGGTCATGAATTCGGCCAGTTGCACGCTGTTCTGGTTCGGTGCTGCGCCGGTATATATGATGTTGTTCGAAAACTCGAAGCCCTCATAAAGCGTCGGGTAGAACAGCAGCTTGTTCCACTTCTCGATCACCGGCAGCACCGCCTTGCGGGAGCTCGACATGTAGCAGCCGAAGATCACGTTGACCTTCTGGTCCGTGATCAAATGCTCCGCAAGCAGCGCATACCGCGCCGGGTTCGACTGTGCGTCGCAGATGACCGGAACGATCTCGCGCCCCCCCACGCCGCCCGCTGCGTTGACCTCGTCGATCGCGAGCAGCGTGCCCTGCAGCTGCGAGCGGCCGATGGTCGATGTCACACCGGTCTCGGAAAATAGCACACCGACCCGGATTGGCCCCTTGTTTCGTTCACCTGTGCGCGCCACGTGCTTTGCTCCTTGATATGTCAGCGCCGGCACAGCCCTCTGTGCTGTAGCAAGGCTACCACCGGCGGGTTGATCGCCACGCTCATGCCACCGCGGCGCGGGCTTGCACCTGCCGCAGATGAGCCGCGAGGGCGGTCGGGCTCGTGACGACGCGGTAGCGCCGCCAACCGAAGATGCGCCGCGCGTCACGCTCGCCGGCCGGATCGAGCGTCACGCAGTGAACCAGCACCCCGAGGCGATTTGCCTCCTGCACGGCGGCGCGAGCATCCTCGACGAGATAGCGAGGGTCGAACACATCGATGTCCGACGGTGCGCCGTCGGTCACGACGAGCAGGGTGTGCCGGGTCGAGGGTTCGGCCGCCAATATGTCAATTGCATGTCGCAGCGCCGCACCGACGCGAGTCGAGTGGCGAGCGCGTGCGGCGCTCACGCGGCCGGCAGCACCCGCGTCGAATGGTGCACCGAAGTCGAGCAGACGCTGGTAGGCAACATTCCCCCGCGTGTTCGAGTTGAAACCGTGAACCGCCACACGCACCGAGGGACCCCGCACTGTCTGGGCAAGGCGCAATGCGGCCTCCTGTTCGAGCGCGAGCACCGCGCGGCCGTCGCCTACTACCGGATCGTTGACGGACTCGGAAAGATCGAGCAACACCAGGAGACTCGTGTGGGGCGCCTCACGGCCGGGGCGCTTGAAAAGGCGAGCGTCTGGCGCGAGACCGAGGCGCATGTCCACTTGGATCTCGATGGCTGCATCGACGTCGATCTCGTCACCCTCGAACTGACGTCGCAGCCGGCGTGCACGGCTCAATCGAGCCGCCGCTGCGCGTGGCAGAGGCGGCGGTAGAGATGCCACGCTCGTCGTGGCTCGAGCAGGCGCCCGTGGCACGGTCTCGACCACGGTGCACCAGTCTCGGCGATAGCGTTCGATTCGATGATCCCACTCGGGGACGAGGTATCGACCGAGTTCGATTTCTTCGGGCTGTGGTTCGGCGTCGGGGGCCGCCTGCGCGGCACCGAGTCTCAGCGTGCCGAACTCCGGCGTCGCATCCAGTGACTTCACGTCCGGCGGCGGTAGGTCGTGCTTTTCGGTGTGAATCCAAAGGTAGGAGTTGTCATCGCGGTAGGCCGGCTCGACGCGATACTTTTGCGGCTCGAATCGCACGCGCATCTGACCAAGGTCGTTTGCCAGCACCGAGCCGATGCGGCGGAAGGCGTCGCGATCGCGCAGGTCGATGGCGGCCTGGCGTTCGAACAGATCCCGACCCTTGTCGACCCAGTGATTGCCATCGCGCTGCCCCGGATCGAATAGCACGCGGCCAAGACGCGCAATGAAGGCGCCGAAGCTCATGTCGCCGTCAGCAGGTGCATCGCCATGAAACGCTGCCCACCAGCGCCGTAATCCAGGCAGCTCAGCCATCGCAAGTCGCTCGACGCGAACGTCCTCCAGCGCCGACACAACGGCCAGCGCCATCGGCTTCAGGCCAGCAGTGGGTTGATGCCCGACCGAGTGCCGCAAGTGCGCCATGGCATGCGCCACCGCGGCGCGGGTGGCCGGGAGACCCTCGTCACCCAGCATCGCTTCGGGCAGTAGCAGGTGTGCATCGGTGAGCACCGGCCGTGGCGTGTGTGCAGCTGACGCCGCCTGCACGCGCAGGCGGCGTCCGGCGAAACCCGACAGGAGCAGCCCCATCCATGGCGGCGCGCTGGCCGCCGGTGCGCTCATGCGAAGGCTGCGTCGACGAACCCGCGTAGCGCCAGAGCCATGTCAGGATCGTCGGTCAACGCGCGCGTCATCGTCATCTCGCAACTGTCGCGCGGCGCCACGCCGTCGCGGATCAGTACGCCGGCGTAGATCAGCATGCGGGTCGAGATGCCTTCGTCCAGCCCGTGGTGCTTGAGCGCGCGCGAGCGCTCCGCAATGCCGACCAGCGTGTGCGCAAGCGTGGCCTCGATCTGCGCCTCGTGAGCAACGATCTCCGTTTCCACAGCGACCGGCGGGTAGTCGAACTCCAGCGCAGCAAAGCGCTGGCGCGTCGATGGCTTCATGTCCTTCGCGCTGCTCTGGTAACCGGGGTTGTACGAGACGACGAGCTGGAAGTCAGGGTGCGCATGGACGATCTCGCCCTTCTTGTCGAGCGGCAGAATGCGGCGCGCATCCGTCAACGGGTGGATCACGACCGTGGTGTCCTGCCGCGCCTCCACCACCTCGTCGAGATAGCAGATACCCCCGTGGCGTACCGCCAGCGTCAGCGGTCCGTCGTGCCAGGCGGTGCCGTTGGCGTCGAGCAGGTAGCGCCCGACCAGATCGGAGGCGGTCATGTCCTCGTTGCACGCGAGGGTAACGAGCGGCCGGCCGAGCTTCCAGGCCATGTGCTCCACAAATCGCGTCTTGCCGCAGCCGGTGGGCCCCTTGAGGATCAACGGCATGCGGTGCTCGTATGCTGCCAAGTAGAGGTCGATCTCGTTGCGGGCGGGCCGATAGAACGGCTCGCTGCGGAGACAGTAGTCATCCAGCAGCGAACTTGGTCCCACGATCGATCGATCCGATGGTCGGGTCTGCACGTTTGTCAACGGTGCTTTGCGGCTTCGTGCGGTATGCCCTCGATCGGGCACTCCGGCGTGCCCACCGTTGTGCGCGTGAACGACTCGACCATCTCGCGCGTGCCCTCCGGGTCGTTGACCCACTTCGTGTAGAAGTTGTACGGACAGGCCGCCACACCCTTGTCCCCCTCACCCGAATTGATGGTACCGGTGTAGCCGCGGTGCACCAGCTTGAACAGGTGATTCTGCGACTGCATGTTCTTGCGAGCATCACGGATGAGGCTCATCGAGAACTCGCCGTACTGGATTCCCATCTCTTCTTCGCCACATTCGCCGAGCGTTCGGCCGTCGAAGCCGATCAGCGCCGAATGACCGAAATACGAATAGACGCCGTCGAAGCCCGTGGCGTTCGCCACCGCGACATAGCAATTGTTCATGAACGCCATTGCTTTCGCGACGAGCACCTGCTGATCCTTCGCCGGATACATATAGCCTTGGCAGCGCACGATCAGCTCGGCGCCGCGCATCGCGCAGTCGCGCCATATCTCCGGGTAGTTGCCGTCATCGCAAATGATGAGGCTGATCTTCAGTCCCTTGGGTCCCTCGGAAACGTAGGTGCAGTCGCCCGGATACCAGCCTTCGATCGGCACCCACGGCATGATCTTGCGGTATTTCTGGACGATCTCGCCCTGGTCGTTCATCAGGATCAGCGTGTTGTAGGGCGCCTTGTTCGGATGCTCTTCGTGCCGCTCGCCGGTCAGCGAGAACACGCCCCAAACCTTGGCCTGACGGCACGCAGCGGCGAAGATCTCGGTCTCATCTCCGGGCACAGTGGCCGCGGTGTCGTACATCTCCTTCGAGTCGTACATGATCCCGTGCGTGCTGTATTCGGGGAAGATGACCAGGTCCATGCCTGGCAGACCGCGCTTCATTCCGATCAGCATGTCGGCGATCTTGCGGGCGTTGTCCAGCACCTCGGCCTTCGTATGCAGCCGCGGCATCTTGTAGTTGACGACCGCGACGCCAACACAATCGTTGCTGCTGGAAATGTCTCCGTGTCTCATCGCACTGCTCCTTTGGGGGTGGTCAAACGGGTTGGGTGTGTCACACAGTCAGGAAAGACCTGACCTTCTCTTGGTCGAGTGCGGCACGCGCCTCGTCGTGCACAATGCGGCCGCGGTCGATCACCAGAAACCGATCCGCCAGCTCGAGGGCGAAGCTCAGCACCTGCTCGGAAACGACGATCGCGAAGCCACGCTCTGCGCGCAGCACATTCAACGTGCGCGCCAATTCCTTGATGATCGATGGCTGGATGCCTTCGGTAGGCTCGTCGAGGATTAGGACTTTCGGATCTGAAATCAGCGCTCTCGCGATTGCGAGCATCTGCTGTTGCCCACCCGAGAGATTGCCGGCGCGGCGCAAGCGCATCTCCTGTAGCACCGGAAAGAATCGGTAGAGATACTCCGGTACGCGGCGATGTCCCGAGTGTTCGGCGCCTGACAGGATGTTCTGTTCGACCGTCAGCTGCGGGAAGACCATGCGCCCTTGCGGCACGAACGCGAGGCCAAGTTTGACCCGTTCGTAGCTCGGCAACCCGGTAAGCTCGGCTTTGCCGAGTCGGATGTGACCCGAGCGTGCCGGCAGCAGCCCGATCAAGGTCTTTAGGAGTGTGGTTTTGCCCATGCCGTTGCGGCCCATGATCGCGACGGCCTCTCGCTCGCCGACAGTCAGCGACACGTCGTGGATCACATGCGACTCGCGGTATGCGACATTGAGGTTGGAGACTTCCAGCAACTGCGGCTCCTCAGTGACCGAGGTAGACGTCGATCACACGCGGGTCGGCCTGCACCTGCGCTGCCGTTCCTTCGCTGAGCACCGTACCCTGGTGCAGCACGGTGACCTTGTGCGCAATGCGCTTGACAAAGTCCATGTCGTGCTCGATCACGACAACCGATTTGCCTGCGGAGATGCGCTGCAACAGCTCACCGGTCTGCTCGCGCTCGCGTGGGCTCATACCCGCCACGGGCTCGTCCAGCAGCACAAGTTCGGGCTCCTGCATCAGGAGCATGCCGATCTCGAGCCACTGCTTCTGACCGTGACTCAGCTGACCCGCACGGCGCGCGAGTTGGTCACGCAGCATTACCTGCTCAGCCATCGCCGCAATCCGCGCCATGAACTCGGGGCGACGGCGGAACGTAAGCGACTGGAACAGGCCGTGCATCTTCGGCAGCGATATCTCGAAGTTCTCGAGCACCGTCAGGTCTTCGTAGACCGAGGGTGTCTGGAACTTGCGGCCCACGCCGGCGCGCACGATCTCGTGTTCCGCCATGCGAGTGAGCTCGATGCCGTTGAACAGCACACGGCCCCCTGTCGGCCGGGTCTTGCCGCAGATTATGTCGAGGAGCGTTGTTTTGCCGGCGCCGTTCGGGCCGATGATCACGCGCAATTCGTTGCGGTCGACCGAGAGACTCAGGTCATCAACCGCTTTGAAGCCGTCGAACGACACGGTAAGGTTCTCGACGCGAAGAATCTGCTCGGTGCGCGGCAGCGCCTCTTCGTTCTCGCATGGTGCCCGGGACGCACTGTGGTGCGGCATCACAGCGCTCATAGTCCCGACTCCGACTGACGTCGCCGAGACAACTGCCCCGCCAAGCCAGCCAAGCCATTCGGCATTGCCCAGACCACGATGATGAAGAGCGCACCCAGGAAGTAGAGCCAGGTCCCAGAGAAGGTCTCCGACAGGTACGACCGCAGGAAGCCAACCAGCAATGCTCCGATCACCGCACCCGGTATCGACAAGCGCCCTCCAACGGCGGCGTAGATCACCATCTCGATTGATGCAACCACGCCGATCACACCTGGAGCGATCATCCCCACCTGCAGGCTGAAGAATGCGCCACCAATCGCCGAGAGAACCGCAGCGACTGCGAAAACGAATGCCTTCATATGGGCAGTGTCGTAGCCGCTGAAGCGGACACGATCCTCGCGGTCTCGGATCGCGATCAGAATCTTGCCGAAGCGGCTGCGCACGATCCACAGCGAGACAAGCATCGCGAGCACCACAGCCCCAGCTTCAATGAAATAGAGCAAGCGCTTCGCGGCATCGGTGGTGATATCCCAGCCAAGCAGAGTTCGAAANTCGGTGATGCCGTTCGCTCCGCCGGTATCGCCCTGCTGGCCGACGACGACNACGGTCATCGTCAACGCCAGGGAGAGCGTGACGATCGCGAAGTACACGCCACTGACGCGCTTGCGGAANATCGCGTAGGAGAACAGGTATGCCCCGGCCGCGGGCAACACCAGGATGCCCAGGAGGGTCCAGCCAAGATGGTGAAATGGCTGCCACCAGGTCGGCAGCTTCTCGACGCTGCTCCAGACCATGAAGTCGGGCAATTCAGCACCCGAAGCCTCGAGCTTCAGGAACATCGCCATCATGTAGCCGCCCATCCCGAAGAAGATGCCTTGGCCAAGGCTGAGCACGCCGCCGTAACCCCAAGTCAGCACGATGCCGACCGCGACAAAGGCGAACGCCATGTACTTGCCGAACAGATTCAGGCGAAATGGGTCGAGCAGCGCCGGCAGCGCGACGAGGATCAGAAGCGCCACCGCAACCAGCGCCAGCGCATCGGTATGTCTTTGNCTGTCGAGCATGATCAGTTCCGTGAACGCGTAGCAAACAGGCCGTTCGGGCGGAAATACAGCACCACGATCACGAGCAGCAGGATCGTGGCCCGCGCCATCGAGCCGCTGATCAGGTATTCGAGCCAGGTCTGCGATTGAGCGATCGCAAAGCCGGAGAGAGCCGTGCCGATCAGACTCTGGACACCACCGAACACAACGACGATGAATGAGTCGACGACGTATAACTGGCCCGTGCCGGGGTTGGTCGAGCCGATCATCGTGAATACGCAGCCGGCGATCCCTGCCAGGCCAGAGCCCAGAGCGAAGGTCAGCGCATCGACGCGATCGGTGTTGATTCCGACAGCACCTGCGATCGCGCGGTTCTGTGTCACCGCACGCACCTTGAGGCCCCAGCGCGTGTGATACAGAAGCGCGTAGACGCCGATCGCTACCAGTGCAGTCAGACCGATGATGAAAATGCGTGTCAATGGGAGTTGGATGCCCGAGGTGGGCTCCCACGCGCCGGCAAGCCAGGTCGCGAGCGGTACGCTGACCTCCTGTGCGCCGAAGATAGAGCGGTAGGCCTGTTGCAGTATCAAACTCAGACCCCAGGTGGCAAGCAGCGTGTCCAGCGGGCGGTTGTAGAAGAAGCGGATGAAGCCACGCTCTAGCAGATAGCCGAAGACGAACGTCACGGTGAATGCGAATGGGATTGCAACGAACAGGTACACCCCCATCCAGTTCGGAAGATGTGTCTCGAAGAATTTCGCGGCCAAGTAGGTCATGTAGGCGCCGAGTGCCATCAACTCGCCGTGCGCCATGTTGATGACGCCCATCAGGCCAAACACGATCGCCAAGCCGATTGCCATCAGCAGCAGGATGGTGAACAGGCTCACGCCGTTGAATACCTGCATCACTGCGATGTCAAAATTCATTCGAATGCTCCGGAAGGTGCATCGCAGTAGCCGACGCTGGGTCGCGCCGGCCACTGCCGATCAGGCGTCGCCCTTAAAGCTTCGGGAAGGGGTTGGGTTCGATCATTGGCGACTCCCAAACAATGTCGAATTGACCGTCCGGGCGGGCACGACCGACACGAACCTTCTTCGCGACGTGGTGGTTGGTCGGGTGCACCCGGACCAGTCCCTCCGGCGCGTTGAGTTCGATGCCCCCGGAGGCCGCGACGACCTTGTCGACGTCAAACGACTTGGCCTTCTCGACCGCTTTCTTCCATAGGTAGACGCAGTTGTAGGCGACCTCCATCGGGTCCCCGATCACGCGATCGGCGCCGTACTTGGCCTTGAAGGCCTTCACGAACTTCGCGTTCTCGGGAGACTTGATGCTCTGGAAGTACCCCATGCAGGCGTAGTAGCCGACCGCATTGTCCTTTCCGATGCCTTCAATCTCGTTCTCGGAGACGACGGTCGACAGCAGCGTCTGCTTGCTGCCGTCAAGGCCCGCAGCGCGGAGTTGCTTGTAGAAGGCAACGTTGGAGCCGCCGACCACTGTGCTGTAGATGCAGTCGGGCTTGGCGGCCTTGATCTTGTTGATGATGGACGAGAACTCGGTATGACCGAGCGGCGCGTACTCTTCGCCGAGAACCTTGCCACCGGCCTTCACGATGGTCGGCTTAGCAATCTTGTTGCAGGTGCGCGGGTAGATGTAGTCGGAGCCGACGAGGAAGAAGCTTTTGCCCTTTTCGCGCGCAAGCCATTCGACCGCAGGAATCACGGACTGGGTTGCCTCCTGCGACGCATAGATGACATGCTTGTCCTCTTCCTGCCCTTCATAGTAGGTCGGGTAGTAGAGCAGGCCCTTTGTCTGGTTCAGCACTGGCAGCACGGCCTTGCGCGAAGCCGAGGTGTAGCAGCCGACGATGGCGGCGACCTTGTCGCGCTCAATCAACAGTCGCGCCTTCTCGGCGAAAGTCGGGTTGTCGCTGGCCCCGTCTTCGATCACCAGCTCTATCTTCCTGCCCAGCACTCCGCCGCTGGCATTGATCTCTTCAACCGCCATCTTCTCGGCATCGACCAGTGAGGCCTCGGCAATTGCGATCGTGCCCGACAGCGAATGCAATAGGCCCAGCTTCACCGTGCCCTGCGCGCTCGCAGTCAGTGGTGACAGCCCCCCGGCGCTGGCAGCGCCCAACACGATGGCGGATCCGCCGGTCTTGATGAATCTGCGGCGATTGAACTCGGTCATGGTTTGGTTCCTCGGCTCGGTTGTTGCGACTGCCAGCGGCCCCTCTGCCGACGGCGACTCATGGACGATCGAAGGCTCCCCATCGGCTGGTTCCTGGATTCGAAGGCAAAGCTCCGCCAATTCGGCGGTCTCGGCCGATCGAAAAACACCAGATTGCCGACCCAAAAGCAAAAAGGGCCCGAACCAGCGTTATCTGGTTAGGACCCTTGTTGGCCTGCGCCTGACTGGCAACTCTGGCAGTCGGCGCGAGATGGGGAGACGATCACTCGTCGAGGTGCAGTTTCGTCGAGCGCGCCCGCCAGGCGGTAGTGGTAATAACCCGCAAGTCAATGGTGGCGCTTGCTCGTCGACCCCAAGGGCCATGCCTTCAACGCTGCGTTGCGCCAATGAAGTCCCTGACTTTCAAATGGGTTAAGCGCCCTCCTAATAGCGACGTCTTGGCGGCGATGAAAGTCGGCGACCAGCGCTGCGCATTCGTTCCCAACGGCCGTTCGGCCGACCACCGCGACTCCGAGACTGGCCCGATCGCCATCGCTCGCCCGTATCGGAATGGGCTTGGGCATGAGTCCTTGCATGACCGGAATGTGGCCATCGCGCCGCATCAACGCGCCCGCCCAACGGAAGCTCGGGGCGCCGAGACATTGAGGGTTGCAAACCCTGCCCTCGAGCGGCCCAACGATGAACACCGATAACGACAGACCGTCAGCGATGCGGCGCTGACCGCACGCAGGGGGCTGCGAGATCAGGCGACCAAGGAATGACCTTGAGTCGACACTTGCTCTGACGATTTGCGCTCCGTTCGGATGCCGGCTTGGGGGCTGATTCGACCTGCGCTCGAGCGCTGCTGTCACCAGCAATTTCTCGTCGGGGCCAGCGGCCACAAGCCCGCCATCGTATCGGCCGAGCGCTCGCGCTACAGCCGGGAGCAAGTCGGCTCGGAGTACATCGGCTGGCTGCATTTCCAGCCGATCATCTGCCCACGACCCAACCCAACATGCTCGATTGAACCTGCAGCAGGCGCCCGCCATGAGCCTGTCCAAGGTCCTCACCTGCGCCGAGCAGGACAACGTCGTCTACCGCACCCTGCTCGACGCGATCAACAACGGCACGCTGGCGCCTGGCGCCCACGTCACGCAGGAAGACCCGGCCGAGCAGCTGAACACCCCTCGATCGCCGGTGCTCCAGGCCCCGCGACTGCTGAAGAAGGAACGCCCGCTCGAGGATGCACCGAGGCGCGGGCCGCAGGTCACACCGCTGGAGCCGGACCGTATCGGGCAGCTCTACCAGGTGCGCGCCGCGCTCGACGCGCTGGCCGCACGGTTGGCGGCCGAGCGCCAGGCGGACATCCCGGCCGCACTGGTCAACGCCGGCAGCCGGTCGCCGGGCGGCCGCGGGCGGCGACGCGCACGCGATGATCGAGGTCGACGCCGCGTCCCACCGCACGATCTACGAAGCCAGCGGCAGTCCATGCATCGCCGGCAGTGCCCTGCTGCACTGAATCCAACTGTGTCGTGTGTTGGGCGCCGTGTTGTTGCACATCGGCAGCCGCGACGGCATCTGGGACGACCATGGGGTGATCCGGATGGTCATCTGCGCTGGCGACCGTGCAGCGGCAGTCGAGCTCTCGGCGCGCCACGCCGACATCGCCCGCGTGGCGCTGATGTGCCGCCTCCAGCAGGCGCTGCGGTCGACGCCGCACGCGGCACGCGGCCTCTAACCATCTTGCGGTGGGCAGCGCAGTCGCGCCTCCACCGCCCTCTCATTCCGCGCGGCCACTTTCGCAGACGTAAACGTGCTCCCTTGTGTTCACGTACGAGCACCGGTACTCGACGGGCTGGTCGCGAAACGAATACGCCACCCGCTTGATCAGGAGCAGCGGCGACGCCTGCGCGATGCCAAGTATCTTGGCCTGTGAGGCATCGGCCGTCACCGCGCTGAGCTGCTCCTCGATGCGAATCACCGAGATGCCGAAACGCTCCTGGTAGAAGTGATAGATCGTGTTCGGTCTCTCCCGAAGGCTTTGCTGCGTCAGTTCGGGGAACAGCGCCTCAGACACCGCGATCTCGTCGATCACAGCCGGGACGCCGGCGATGCTGAGCTTGTTGACGAAACAGATCAGGCGCGCACCCGGCATCACGCCCAGACGAGCCGCCTGCGTCGCGTCCGCCTTGGTGCGGGTGAAGTGCAGCAACTCGACGCTCGGAACCTGTCGCACACCGTCAGCGCCGACGATGCGGAAGAAATAGAAGAACTGGCGCTGGTTGCTGTGGGAAATGACGTAGGTTCCACGACCTTGATGGCGGACCAGCAGCTTCTCGGCCACCATTTCGTCGACGGCCTTGCGCACCGTTCCAATGCTCACGCCGTAGCGGGCCGCCAGCTGCTTCTCGGACGGAATCACTTCGGCTGGCTTCCACTCGCCGCCGCGCAATGAATCTATCAGCTGGCGCTTGACCTCCTGGTACAGCGGAGTGCCAAGGGCAAGGCCCTGATCCTGCCCGCGCATTTCCCGCGCAACCACCTGTGAAGCGTCGCTTCGACGCCGAGCGCTGGTCTTATCCATAGGGGTGAACTCTAACAGACCACTGCTGTGAATCATCTAATTGACTCACATGACTTCCGTGGCTAGGATGCATTTGCGCTGCTGCCTGGCCGCTCGCCGCATGCGGCGACGTTCACCTCACCTGGCCCCAGCTCGTACCGCAAAACCATGATTCTGAGGAAGCGAACATGAAATTCAAGGCGACTCTCAGCACTGCGTTGGTCATGACGCTGGCCGCTTTTGCGGCCCCGGGCCGCGCCGAAGTCAGCGAGCTCCATGTCGCCGCGCAGTACGGCATCAGCTACCTGCCGCTGATGATCATGCAAGACAGGAAGTTGATCGAGAAGCATGCGCAGGCCGAGGGCATTTCCGACCTGAAGGTCTCCTGGTCCAAGTTCGCCGGTGGCAATGTCATGAACGACGCGCTGCTGTCGGGCAGTCTGCAGTTTGCCTCCGGTGGCGTGGGCCCGCTGGTGACCTTGTGGGCGAAGACCAAGGGCCTTTATGACGTGAAAGGCGTNGCGGCGATGAACGTGATGCCGCTCTATCTGAACACAAACAATCCGAAGGTGAAGACGATTGCCGACTTCACGAGCGCGGACAAGATCGCGCTGCCGGCGGTCAAGGTGTCAATACAAGCCGTCACGCTCCAGATGGCTGCCGAACAGGCCTTCGGCCCGGGCCAGCAGAACCGCCTCGATCCGTTCACGGTCTCGATGAGCCACCCGGACGCCCAGACCGCACTGCTGTCGGCCAACAGTGAGATCACGGCGCACCTGGGCGCGCCGCCGTTCCAGTACAACGAATTGAAGGACCCGCGGGTGCACAACGTGCTCAACTCCTACGATGTGCTGGGCGGGCCGGCGACCTTCAACGTGATCTGGACGACCTCGAAGTTCCGTGAGCAGAACCCCAAGGTCTACAAGGCGTTCGTCGAGGCCTTCGACGACTCCATAGCGATCATCAACGCCGACAAGAAGGCCGCAGCGGCGGACTACCTGCGACTGAGCAACGACAAGAAGAGCAGCCTGGACGACATCCTCGCGATGCTCAACGACCCCAAGATCGAGTTCACGACGACGCCGCACAACGTCATGAAGTACGTCGAGTTCATGTACAAGATCGGCTCGATCAAGGTCAAGGCGGATTCGTGGAAGGATCTCTTCTTCCCCAACGTCCACAACCTGCCCGGCAGCTGACGCCACGCGCGGACCATCGTCAGAAGCACCCCGGCAGATCGATGCAGAACCCACCGCCACACGGGCCCGCCGCCCAGTCCTCGCCGGCAACACCCTTGCTGGACGTGCGCGGCGTCACGCTGCAGTACAAGACCAAGGACCACCTCGTCACAGCGACCTACCGGGTCGACTTCCAGGTCTTCAAATCCGATCGCTACGTGCTGCTTGGGCCATCGGGCTGCGGCAAGTCGACCTTGCTCAAGGCGGTCGGCGGCTACCTGACGCCGATCGAGGGTGACATCCGCCTCAAGGGCGTGCCGGTCACCCGACCCGGCCCGGACCGCATGATGGTGTTCCAGGAATTCGACCAGCTCCTGCCCTGGAAGACAGTCAGGGAGAACGTCATGTTCCCGCTGCTGTCCACGGGCAAGCTCAAGGGTCGGGCGGCGGCCGAGCGCGCGACGCAGTACATCGAGATGGTCAACCTCGGCAAGTTCGCCGACCATTACCCGCACATGCTGTCCGGCGGCATGAAGCAGCGCGTGGCGATTGCGCGCGGCATGGCCATGGAGCCCGACGTGCTGCTGATGGACGAGCCCTATGCCGCGCTCGACGCCCTGACCCGTCGCAAGATGCAGGACGAGTTGCTTCAGCTCTGGGACGACACCCACTTCACGGTGCTCTTCGTCACGCACTCGATCCCCGAGGCCATCAAGTGCGGCAGCCGCATCCTGCTGCTGTCGCCCCACCCGGGGCAGGTCAAGGCCGAGCTGAACAGCGTGGCACGCGACAGCAACGATGTGCAGGCCGCCAAGGCGCTCGAGGCGCGAATCAACGACATGCTTTTCGCCGACCAGGTCGAAGTGCCGGAGATCCAGAATGCTTAGCAAGGACGACGTGCTCGTCTCGCGTCCCGACCTGACCCGCGAGCCGGTGGCCGCCTCGGCCTTCGGCGTCGTGCAAAAGCCGCTGTCCGGCGCCGGGCGCATTTTCGACAACGCCATCGTCCGCAAGGGACTGATCCTGGTGTTGCTGGCGGTGATCTGGGAGATCGGAGCACGCGCGCTCAACAACGAGTTGCTGTTCCCGACCTTCCTGGCCACCAACAAGGCCTTCTTCCACGGCCTGGCCAGCGGCGAGCTGACGGCTCGCATCTGGTCCTCGCTGAAGGTGCTGCTGATGGGCTATGGCATCGGCATCCTGCTGGCCGGCGTGTTCACGGCCATCGGCATCGCGTCTCGCATCGGCACCGATTTCCTCGAGACGGTGACGGCCATGTTCAACCCTCTCCCGGCGATCGCATTGCTGCCGATCGCGCTGATCTGGTTCGGCCTGGGCAACGGCAGCCTGGTCTTCGTGCTGGTCCACTCGGTACTCTGGGCCGTTGCACTGAACACCCATTCGGGCTTTCTGGCGGTATCGCAGACGCAGCGCATGGTCGGCAGGAACTACGGCCTGTCCGGTTTCGCCTACGTCACGAAGATCCTGATCCCGGCTGCCTTCCCCAGCATCCTTACTGGCCTGAAGATCGGCTGGGCCTTCGCCTGGCGCACTCTGATCGCGTCCGAGTTGGTGTTCGGCGTGAGCTCGGGATCCGGCGGCCTGGGCTGGTACATCTACGAGAACAAGAACGAGCTCGACATTCCCAACGTGTTTGCAGGCCTGCTCACCGTGATCCTGATCGGCCTGGTGATCGAGAACCTGGTGTTTCGCACGCTCGAAAACCACACCGTGCGCAAGTGGGGAATGCAGGCCTGAGTCCGGTTCCCCCGATGCAGCGGCTGGGCGATCCCGGCGCGGCGCGCCCATGAGCGTCTCGCTGCAGACGACGCTCGCGGTTGGCGTGATCGTCACTGGCGCCTACACGGTCTTCGGCCTGACGGGCTTTGGCGCCTCGATCATGGCCATGCCCCTGCTCGCACAGCTCATCGCCCTGCGCGTGGCGGTGCCAATGATGCTGGTCTTCGACCTCTGCGCCGGCAGCGCGCTGGCGTGGCTCAACCGCGGCGCGGTCGAGCGCCGCGAGTTGCTGCGCCTGCTGCCGTTCATGCTGGTTGGCATGCTGTTGGGCGTGACCGCGCTGGTCCATGCGCCCGAGCGCTGGCTGCTGCTGGCGCTGGGACTGTTCGTGCTCGGCTACGCCGGCTGGAACTTGCTCGGGCCGCCTGGCAGCCGATCCATCGGCGTCGCCTGGGCGGCGCCGCTCGGGGCGCTGGGCGGTGTCTTCACCGCGCTCTACGGGACCGGAGGCCCGATCTACACGATCTACCTCGCACGGCGCATCGCCGACAAGCGCGCGCTGCGCGCCAGCATCGGCAGCTTCATCCTGATGAGTGCGGTGATCCGTCTCGTATTGTTCACAAGTGCCGGACTCTATGCTCAAGGGGACGCGCTGCACCTCGCGGCATGGCTGCTGCCATGCGCCATGCTCGGCCTGTACACCGGCAGCCATCTGCACCGCCGCCTGCCGGCGCTGCGCGTGGCTCAGGCCATCTGGGGCCTGCTGATTGTGGGCGGTACCAGCTTGGTCCTGCGCGCGCTGCACGGATAGGCGCGGGCGCAGCAGTCTTCGGCGACGCTGCGCCTACAGAATGGTCTCGCCCGGTCGAACGCGGGTGTAGGCCACCGGCTGGCTCGCCAGCGTGAGTTTCCCGTCTTCCTCACGCACCACGGTGTAGGTCGACGCGTTCAATTCGCCCGCGGTGGGAAAGTCCTCGCGGAAGTGCGCGCCGCGCGAGTCTTCGCGCGCGCGCGCCGCCATCGCGACGACCCGGCTGACGGCAATCAGGCTGCGCAGATTGAGCCAGTCATGCCAGCTCAAGTTGAACGCACGATCGCCGTCGGCGACGCCGGTGCGCTGCAGCAGCGCGTCGAGCTCGTCCAGCGTCACCAGCGCGCGATCGAGGCCCTGAGCCGTACGCAAGATGCCCACGTCGTCCCACATGCACTCGGACAAGGCATCGCGTATCGCGCCCAGGTCGCCCGCAGGCTGACGGAACGGCGCTTCGTGGCGTGCAATGCCGGCAAGGATCGCCGCCTCGTCCGGCGCCCGCAAGGCGCCATGCCGACGCACCCAGCTCGCCATCACTTCGCCGGCGATGCCGCCGAAGACAGTCGAGTTGGCCACGCCGTTGCCGCCCAGACGGTTTGCGCCATGCACGCCACCGGTGTCTTCGCCGGCTGCGAACAGTCCGAGCAACCCGGTGCGACAGTCAGGCTCGAACACCACACCGCCCATCATGTAGTGCGCAGTAGGGACGACCTCGACCCGCCCGGCCGCGAGGTCGAAGCCGCAATCGGCGCAGCGCTCGACCATGCCCTTGAACTGACGCCGCACCTTGTCAGGTCCCAGATGTGCCATCTCGATGAAGACGCCCCCGTTGGGGCTCGTACGGCCGGCGCGCATCTCGGCGTAGATGCTGCGCGAGACGATGTCGCGCGTGGCACGCTCGGCGCGTGGGTCGTAGCGCTCCATGAAGCGTTCGCCCCGGCCGTTGACGAGCCAGCCCCCGGCGCCGCGCAGTCCTTCCTCGAGCACGGTGCCGGTCATCCTCGTGTGGGTGCCGGCGAGCAGCCCGGTGGGGTGGAACTGCACCATCTCCATGTCGCGCAGCGGCAGCCCGGCATGCAACGCCATCGCCAGACCGTCACAGCTCTTGTCGCCTGAAGGCGTGTGGAACTTGTACATCGTCGGCCCGCCGCCGGTGGCCAGCAGCACGGCCCTGGCGCGCACGAGGACGTAACCACCGGTGCGCATGTCGATCATCAGCACGCCGGCCAGCGCGCTACCGTCCGCCGTCTTGACGAGCTCGACAGCGCGGTGTTCTTCGAGCCGGTGTATGCCGCGCGCCCAGACCTGCTCGGCCAGACGGTTGATGATTTCGATGCCGGTCAAGTCGCCCTTGTGCACCGTGCGGTCGAAGGTCTGCCCGGCGAAGGCCTTCTGGTGAACCGTGCCGTCGGGATTGCGGTCGAAGAAGCAGCCGAGTTCGTTCTCGAGCTCGTGGATGCGCTCGACCGCCTTCGTCACCAGCGTCCAGGCCAGATCCTGGTGGGCCAGCCACTTGCTGCCCTCGATGGTGTCCATGAAGTGGCGCTCGACCGAATCGCCTTCGGCGAGCGCGACGTTGTAGCCACCCTGGACCATGCGCGTACAGCCGCACTTGCCGAGCAGCCCCTTGACGGCGATCGTGATCGACAGCGAGGGGTCCGCCTGGTGCGCGTGCAAGGCCGCGAACAGTCCGGCGCCCCCGGCACCCAGAATCAGGATGTCGGTCTCGACGCGTTCGATGCGGGCGGCGCTCATCGCGGCTCGACCCCCAGGCTCGCCATGGCCGCGGCGCGGCGCGCGTCAACCGCCTGCTTCACCTCGCGGTAGAGGCTGCCGCCGTGGCTGTCCATCGCGACCAGCAGCGGACCGAAGTCGCGGATGCGGAACTGCCACAAGGACTCGGGGTTGAGGTCGTCGAGGTCGACGTCCTCGATCTGCTCGATCCAGGTCGTCTCGAGCGCCGCAGTGCCACCGACGATGGCGAGATACGCGCCACCGAGGTCGGCGAAGGCATGCTCCGAGGCCTCGCGCAATCCGCCCTTGCCGATGATCAGGCCCACACCGTACCGCTCCATCAGCGGCCGCGTGAAGCGCTCCATGCGGTCGGAGGTCGTCGTCCCGATGCACACCGGTGCGTAGCCGGCCGGGTGCTCTGCGCTCGCGCCCACCTTGCGCACGTTCGGTGCGGTGTGGATCACCGCGTGGCCGCGCAGGTCGAAGCGCGTCGTGCGACCGCGGTCGAACAGGTGGATCTGCGTCGCGTCGCGAATTCCGAACAATCGGCGCTGCAGCGTCACGGTGTCGTTGACGCGCAGCGCGCGGACCTGGGCCTCGGTGACCGGCATCTCGAGATCGTGGTGGGCCATGTTCAGAATCCGTAGCTCACGCCCACCGGGCCGAACGTGGCGCGCGCGCGGCGCGCCGAGTGGCATTGCATGTTGACCGCCACCGGGTTCATCGTGATGTGCGTGGCCGCGAGCTCGATGTGCACCGCGAACGCGGTCGCATCGCCGCCCAGACCCTGCGGACCGACGCCGAGCTGGTTGACCGCGCGCGACAACTGCTGCTCGAGCTGCGCGCCGTCGGGGTCGCCACAGACACTGCCCAGCGGTCGCGTCGCGGCGCGCTTGGCCAACGTCACGCAAAGGTCCGAGGTGCCGCCCACACCGACGCCGACGATCGTCGGCGGGCAGGTCTTGCCGCCGGCATTGATGACGCAATCGACGACGAAGGCCTTGATCGCATCGACCCCTTCGGCGGGGATCGCCATCTTCAGGAACGAGTTGTTCTCGGAGCCGCTGCCCTTGGGGATCATCTCGATCGCCAGGTGGTCGGCGGTGGCGACGAAATCGATGTGGATCACCGGCACTTCGATGCCGCAGGACGTGTGCTCGTTTCGCCGCGTCAGCGGGTGCACGACCGATGAGCGCAGCGGGTATTCGCGCGTCGCGCGTTCGCAGCCGCGCCGGATGGCAGCCTTCAGTGCGACGCCATCGACCTCGACGCCGCGGCCGATCTGCAGGTTGTAGATCGGCACGCCCGTGTCCTGGCACAGCAGGTTGTCGGTGCGCTCGGCCACCGCGATGTTGGCGATCATCGTCGCGAGTAGGCTCTGCGCACGCGGCGCGGTCTCGGCCTCGGCCAGCCGCTCGAAGCCCTGCTTGATGTCGGGCGGCAGCACCTTCAGCGCCCGCACGTAGAGTTCCTTGGCCACGTCCTCGACGGCCTGCAGGTCGATCTTCATTGCCGTGTCCCCCGATCCAGACGCAAGGTCATCCGAGCAGCGCGAGCGCGAATGCCAGTCCCGCTACCACACCCGCACCGAGCGTGGCGGCGATCAGGTCCTTGCGCACACCACTCCATGGACCGAACTCGATCAGCAGCAAGCGCACGCCCCCCATCAGGTGCAGCGCAAGCAGCACAACGAGCCCGCCCTCGGCCGCATGGAACAACGGTCGGTCGGCGAAGCGCAGGAAACCGTCGAGCGCGGCCTCGCCGTGCAGCGCCCGGCCCAGGGCCCAGAAGTGGAACGGCAGGAAGGCGGCCAGCGCCAGCCCGGAGAGTCTGTGCACGACGAAGGCCCAGTAGGCCGCGTGACGGCGGGCGCGCATGTCGTTGCGGCGCATCACGACGGCGCTCCCACCACGCCCCAAACCGCAAGCAGCCCCGCACCCAGCAGCAGCAATGCGAACACGCCCGCCAGCCATACGACGCGGGCGCCGCGCCAGCCGAGGGTTTCCTCGACGACGTTCGCCAGCCCGATCGGCGCATGCACCGCGCAGGCCACGACGAAGGCAAGGTAGAAGCCGCCGACGGCCCAGCTGCCGCGTGTGCGGCCAAGGATCTCGGCGGCCGTCAGCCCGCCGCGTACCGCGACGACGATGATCACCAGGTGGATCAGCACCGCCAGCGCCAGCACCATCGCGCTGATGCGCTGCCAATACCAGAGCCGAGCCTGCAGTCGGGCGCGGGTCATGGCCGCTGCGGCCCCGGGTCGCGCGCGATCGTCCGCTTCAGGCCGGCGATGCCCGCGGTAGGCGACAGACCTTTGGGGCAGCGTTCGGTGCACGAAGCGTGCGTGTGGCAGGCATGGCAGCCGGCGTCCCCTGACACCGCGGCCAGGCGTTCGTCGCGCGCCACGTCGCGCTCGTCGTTGACGAGCGTCCAGGCCCGGTTCAGTGCCGCCGGCCCGAGGTAGTCGGGGCGCCAGCTCACCACGTCGCACGACGCGTAGCAGACCGCGCAGCCTATGCACTCGATGCCCGCATCCACCGCACGGCGCCGCGCGCTGCCGGGGCCGACCGCGGCAAAGGCTTCGTGGCGCGAGGCGCTGCCGCGGAACTGCCCCTTGGCACGCGCCCACTTGTCGAAAAATCCGCTCATGTCGGTGACCAGGTCCTTGATCACCGGCAGATTCGACAGCGGCGCGATCTCGAGCACGCCATGCGACGCGACCTTGGCGACATGGGTGCGACAGGTCCAGCGCGCCACGCCGTTGACCGTCATCGCGCAGGAGCCGCACATGCCCACGCGGCAGGCGAAGCGGTAGCTCAGGTCGGGCGCGAGCTGGCGCTGGATATGCGTGACGACATCGAGCACGGTCTGGCTCTGCAGGCGCGGGACCTCGTAGCGGACGAAGTTGCCTGCGGCCTTGCCGCGCCAGATCGAGACCTCGAGTTCGTGGGTCACGGCAGAGCCTGGGGTTGCGGTGGGTGGGGTTGGGACATTCGCTTCGCGTCCACCGGGCGCTCAGGCGCCGCGCCAGGACTGCAGCAGTGCGTCCGCCACGTCCACGCCGTCGCGCTCGGCCTGTCGCAGCAGGGCCTCGCGCCGCGCGCCGGGCAGGCGAACACCCTCGTCGCGGAGCATCTCGGCGACGAGCACTTCGACTCGCTCGAGGTACGGCGCGTGTCCGGCCAGCGTGCCCGGATCGATGACGATGAACACCTGCCCCAGGCCGGGCCGGTTGCCTTCATCGACGAAGAAGCTCGAGGCCTCGAATCCGAACTTGGCGCCGATCACCGCCGTCACCAGCAATTCCACCACCAGCGCCAGCATCGCCCCCTTGGGCGAGGTAGCGGCACCCATGGGGAGCATCGAACCCTCGAGTGCCGCGTTCGCGTCCGTCGTGGGCTGACCCTTTGCGTCGAGGGCCCACCCGGCCGGGATTGCCCGCCCTGCCTTGGCCGCGACCATCACCTTGCCGCGCGCGACTTCGCTCAGGCTCAGGTCGATCAGCAGCGGGTCGGCCTGCGCACGCGGGAAGGCGGCGGCCACCGGATTGGTGCCGAAGATCGGATGCCGGCCGCCCGCTGCCGGCATCGCGGCCGGTGAATTGGTCAAGCCCAGCCCGACCATGCCAGCCTGCGTGACCGCCCTCAGGTGGTCGACCAGCACACCGCAGTGGTGGCTGCGCACGACGCCCGCCAGAGCCACGCCATGCTCGCGCGCTGCGGCGATCGCCTCGTGCACCGCCAGCGCGCAGGCGCCGAAGGCCAGACCCTCGCCGGCATCGATCACCATCGCTCCGCCGCGACGGCGCACAAGCCGCGGCACGGCAGCGCCGTCGACGCGTCCGTTGCGCAGATGGATGGCGTACTGCGCTACCCGCGACAAGCCGTGCGAGCCCAGGCCCTGGGCTTCGGCCAGCACCAGCGCGCGTGCCGTGCTCCGCGCCATCGGCTCGGCCGCGCCGGCCTGGCGCAGTTGCGCGGCGACGAGCGAGCACAGCTGCTCCATCGCCACCTTCATCGCAACGCCTCCAGCACTCGCTCGGCGATGAGCGAGCTGACGCGCTCGTTCGCCTCGGCCGTGACGCCAGCGACATGGGGGGTCAGCACGAGGTTGGGCAGGTTCTCGAAGTGCGGCGCCAACGGCAACGGCTCGACGCCGAAGACGTCGATGGCCGCGCCGCCGAGACGACCTTCCTTCAGTGCCGCGGCCAGCGCGAGCTCGTCGACGATCTCGCCGCGCGCGGTGTTGATGAGCACCGCACCCGGCTTCATCGTCGCCAGACGCGCCGCGCCGAACAGGCCGCGCGTGGCGTCGACGAGAGGCACGTGCAGGCTGACCACATCGGCCCGGGCGACCAGCTCGTCCAGGGTGCAGCAGCGTACGCCGCCCTGCGCGAAGACCGGGTCGATCGGCGCCATCATCGCGTCGTGCGCCAATACCTGCATCCCCAGGCCCCGGGCCAGCCTCGCGGTGAGCTGGCCGATCGAACCGAAGCCGACCAGCCCGAGGGTCTTGCCGCCGATCTCGCGCCCCTTTGACAGCGCGTTGCGCGGCCATTGCCCGGCGGCCACGGCGGCGCCGGACTGGTAGGCGCCGCGCAGCAGCAGCATGGCCGTCGCCAGCACGTATTCGGCGACGCTCAGCGCGTTGGCACCGGTGGCCGGAATGACCTGGATGCCACGCGCCACGCAAGCTGGCAGGTCGATATTGTCGAGCCCCACGCCAAGGCGGCCGACGACGCGGCAACGCGACAACGCCGCGAGCAACTCGCCGCGGACTTGGGTGCGGTTGCGCACAATGATCGCATCGGCACCGGAGGCCGCGGCTTGCAGGCCTCGCGGGTCATCGACCAGCCCGGCGTCGTAGAGCACTTCGTGCGTTGCGGCCAGTTGCGCCACCGCGGGCGCGTCCATGAATTCGGTGACGACGATCCGCGCCACGCTCAGGCGGACTCGTAGAGCCGGGTCAGGACGAACTCGCGGTGTCCCAGCGCCTCGGCGGCGGTCAGGCGACCGTTGGCGGTTCGCAACATGCATTCGAGCAGCTTGTCACCGGCCTGGTCGAGAGTGAGCTCGCGCTGCAGCAGACCCGTCACATCGACGTCGACATGCTCGCTCATCGTGCGCACGGTGCGCGGGTTGGCACAGATCTTGATGACCGGAAGAATGGGGTTGCCGATCACGTTGCCCTGGCCGGTGGGGAAGAAATGCACCGCGTAGCCCGAGGCCGCGCACAGCGTGACCATCTCGGCCGCGGCGCTGCTCGAGTCCATGAACCAAAGACCCGGATGCGTCGGCATCTCCGCCTTGTCGAGGACACCGTCCACCGTGCACTTCTTGCCGATCTTCTGGATGTTGCCGAGCGCCTTCTCCTCGATCGTCGTCAGCCCGCCAGCGATGTTGCCCTTTGTCGGCTGGCTGTCGGAGAGGTCGCTCGTCTTGTGCCGGTTGATCACGTCCTGGTAGCGGTCGAACATGAACATGAAGCGTTCGCGCACCGCATCATTCGCGCAGCGCGCCGCGACGATGTTCTCGCCGCCGGTGATCTCGGTGGTCTCGCCGAAGCAAAGCGTGCTGCCGAGCCCGTGCAGCTTGTCGAAGGCGTTGCCGACCGACGGGTTCGAGCCACAGCCGCTGGTGGTATCGCTCTCACCGCACTTGGTGCTGACCCACAGCTCGTGGATCGCGCAGGCCTCGCGCTGCTTCTCGCTCGCCCATTGCACGTACTCACGCGCGGCCTTGCTGGCCCGCATGATCGTGTCGTGGTCGCCGTGCTGCTCGATGCCGAAGCCGACCACGGGCTTCCCGGTGGTCTTGATGCCGTCGACCACCTTCTGCGTCCAGCCGTCCTCGATGCCGATCACGACCACCGCCGCGACGTTGGGGTTGCAGCCGGTGCCGATCAGGGTGCGGAAATGCAGATCCAGGTCGGCACCGAACTGCAGTCGACCGTAGGGGTGCGGGATTGCAAGCGCACCCTTGATGTTGTGCGCCACCGCCTCGGCGGCGGCGTTGGACAGGTCGTCCAGCGGTAGGATGATCACGAGATTGCGCACGCCCACACGGCCGTTCTCGCGCCGATAGCCGAGGAAGGTCGTGTCCTTCGAAATGATGCTCATGGCGGCCTGACTCCTTACCAGCGCTTGGTCTTGATGTTGTGGACATGGGCGTGCTCGCCCATGCGGATCGGCGCCACGACCTTGCCCATGTCGATGCCGTACTTGATCACCGTGTCTCCAGGCGACATATCCTTCAGAGCCACCTTGTGGCCGATCGGGATGTCCTGACGAGCCTGGATGTCGACCATCCGGTCCTCGTCCATGATCCAACCCTTCAACGCCATGCCGGCCTTGACACCTTCGACCACCACCACCGCGACGCTGTCATGGGCGTCGTGGAGCACGAAATGAATCATCGTTCCTCCTGTTCATGCCGACCCATACGGGCGGGCCAGACTTGAGTATCCTGGCCTGAATGCACCGTGTCAACCAATTCATCTAGATGACCTGCATGGCTCGATACTCACGCTCACCGCCCAATTCAAGGTCGCAGGCGCGGTGCACCCGTGTTTGGACCGGTTTGCTGAGAGACCCGCTCGTACGGCGGGAGGAACGGAGCTAATCGAAACTCAAACGCGGACGGCGCTCGAACGCGTCATCCGCAACCAAGGGGAGTGGACAGTCATGCGCACATTCTTCAAGCCGACCCTATGGGTCCTGGGTCTGCTTTTCTGCACGGCCGGGGCCGAGGCCGCGGAGCCCACCTACAAGGAAGGTGAAACGATCTTCGTCGAAACCGGCGTCGAAGCCCCCGACCGCAGCCCGACCTGGTATGCGTCGATGGTCGCCAAACCCTATGCACCCGTTTTCGAGATGCTGGCCACGCAAGGCACGCAGGGCCGTTACTACCCTTACACCTATCCGGTCACGCTGAAGGACCTCGTGCGCTTTCATGGCCACGATTGCGAAGGGACGACGACCGCGGCCAACTCCGCCTGGGTGGCGTTCAAGATCCTGTTTCCCGACGGCATCATCGATCGCAGCGTGCTCTGGGGCATCAGCGGCGAGTCGCCTTGCTGGTCGGATGCCGTGGCCTTCCTCACCGGTGCACGGCTGCAATACGGCAACCTGGGCTTCTTCAAGGACAAGCGCTACAGCCATGCCATCGTCCTGTACCGCGAAGACACCAAGGTGGCGGTACTCGCAACCTGGAAGGAGGGCATCAACAACATCCCCGGCGAACCGGTCATGCTGCCCGGCAAGGTGACCTGGCAGCCCAAGGTGACGATGAAGGAAGTGGAGGCGCTCAAGGCCGTGGTGAAGAAGGCGGGCGGCAGCCCGACGCCTTACCAGGTGGATCTCATGCGCTACCAGCAATGGGCGCACATCAACGACATCCTCGAGCACCCGCTGGACGAAAGCTACCAGGCCAAGGTCATCGAGAACTTCAAGTGGGAAGACTGGATCGACCCGACCAAGACGATCGCCAAGCCCCACGAGCGCAGCGACACGCGCCTGAAGAACCATCCTTATCGGGACAGGCCGGTGGGCCGATAGTCCGGTAGAAGCGCAGGTCCCTTTTGAGGCGAATCATCGCGGCGAAGTCGGGCCGCTTCGAGGCTCGCGTGATCGCGGTGACGCATCGGTTGCGTGGATCGACCTGACATGCACTTCGTCGATGCAATCACCGTCGATGCGCTGACCATCGACTGCGAACCCTTCCAGCCGCCCGCTTTCCGAGGTCATCGTCTCGCCGATCCGATGACCCTGCCGCAAACGAGCCCGCGCGCGATCGAGGGTCATGCCCGGCCGCGCGGTCAGGCGCGGCTTGCCGGCTCCAGATGGAGCCGCACCAGCGAACGCAGCGCCGGCAGACAAGAGCCGCACTGGGTGCCGCAGCGCAGTTGCTGCTGCACCGCCTCCAGCCGGGCGCCAAAGTCGCCCGTGGATTGCGCCAGCGTGCCGGCTATCGCCTCGTCGCTGACGTCGTGGCAGACACAGACGGGCCTGCCGCGCGGCGCCATCGCCTGCGGCGCGTTGGCGCTGCCGGCCAACAGCGCGCGCCCGAACGCCGCCGCGGGCCGCCTTTGCTGCAGCAGTTCCAGCACCCAAGCCTGAGCCGCGGCGCTGCCGGCAAGCAAGAAGGCCTGCAGGCTGCCATCGGCCTGCAGTCGCATCGCACGCTGCTGCCCGGCGCGGGCGTCGGCGTAGCGCAGTGCCGGTCCTTGGTCCAGCTGCAGCGCCGCTTCGATTTCGGCAATCTGCCCGGCCGACACCGGCGCCGTCGCCGCAGCGCGGAACAGCAAGCCCAGTTCGCCGGCCGGTTCGCGCCCGAATGGCACGCAGCTGGCGTAGCCGAACGCGGCGAAGGAAGCGCGCAGCCGCTCGCGCATCGCCAGCGCCTGGTCGGCCGGCAACCAGGCCGCCGCCACCAGCGCCCACGGCAGCCGCGCCGCATCGAGCCGCACTGCGGCATGCTTGAGTTCGGGCTGCTGCGACAGCGGGCAGCAAGTGCCGAGGGTAAGTGCGTTGACACCCAGGCCGCCGACGAACTCGGCCCCCCAATGCATGGCGACGAAGGCCTGTGCCGGCGCCACCGCCGCGCTGGCCTGCACCGGCAGCACCATCTCTCCGCGGCGCGACCGCACCCGGACGAGGTCGCCGTCGCGCCAGTGGCGGCGTGCAAGTTCCTGAGGGTGCAGGTCCAGCGTCGGGCCGCCGCCATGGGCGTGCAAGCGGCCCAGCGTGCCGGTGCGGCTCATGCCGTGCCACTGGTCGCGCAGACGGCCGGTGGTGAGCGAAACGGGGAAGCGCGCGTCGCGCAATTCGGCGGTGGGCTTCCAGGCCGGTGCGACGAAGCGCGCGCGGCCGTCGGTGGTTGCGTAGCGGCCGTCGGTATAGAGCCGCGCGCGGCCGACACTCACGCCGTCCGGACAAGGCCATTGCTGCGGTGTCGCGAGGGCCGCGTAGCTCAGGCCGGTGATGTCGAGATCGCGTCCGCGCGTGGTCTCGCGGTGTTCGTTCCAGACTTCCTCAGCAGTCTCGTAGGGAAACAGCGTGAGCCCCTCGCGGCCGGCAACGCGGCGCGTCGGCAGCCGCGCCTCGAGCCGGCGCGCGAAATCGACGACGATGCGCCAGTCGTCGCGCGCCTGTCCGGGTGCAGCCAGCGCGCGGCGCACCCGGCTGATACGCCGCTCGCTGTTGGTCACCGTGCCGTCCTTCTCGCCCCAGGTCGTCGCCGGCAGCAACAGGTCGGCGCAGGCGGCCGTGGCGGTGGTCGCGTAGGCTTCCTGGACGACGACGAACTCCGCAACCTGCAGTGCCCGGTGCACGGCGTTCTGGTCCGGCAGCGACTGCGCGGGGTTCGTGCAGGCGATCCACAAGGCCTTTATGCGGCCGGCCGCCACGGCCTCGAACATCTGCACCGCAGCGGGGCCGGGCTGCGCCGGCACGTCCGTCACGCCCCACAGTGCCGCGACCTCGGCGCGCTGGGCGGCGTCTTCGAGGTCGCGGTGGGCGCTCAGCTGATTCGCCAGTGCGCCGACCTCGCGCCCGCCCATCGCGTTCGGTTGACCGGTGAGCGAGAACGGCCCCGCGCCGGACTTGCCGATCTGACCCGTGGCCAGGTGCAGATTGATCAGCGTCGCGTTCTTGTCGGTGCCGCTGCTGCTCTGGTTCAGCCCCTGGCAATACAGCGACAGCGTAGGTGTCGCCTGCGCGAACCAGCGCGCCGCCTGCACGATGTCGCTCTCGTTCAGGCCACAGATCTTCGCCGCCTGCCCTGGCGTGATCTCGCGCACGCGCTCGCGCAGCGCCTCGAAGCCGGTGGTGTGGGCAGCGATATGTGCGGCGTCGGTCAGGCCTTCCCACAGCATCACGTGCAGCATCGCGTGGTGCAGCATGACGTCGGTGCCTGGCAGCAGCTGCAAGTGCAGGTCGGCGGCCTCGGCCGTCTCGGTGCGGCGAGGGTCGACGACGATCCACTTCTGACCCGGGTTCGCGCGCCGCGCGTCCTCGATGCGACGAAACAGCACCGGATGCGCCCAGGCCAGGTTCGAGCCGGTGATAAACAGCGTCTGCGCCCGCGCGATGTCGTCGTAGCAGGCCGGCGGCGCGTCGGCGCCCAGGCTCTGCCTGTAGCCGGCAACGGCACTGCTCATGCACAGCCGGGAATTGGTGTCGATGTTGTTGGTGCCGATCAGGCCCTTCGCGAGCTTGTTGAAGACGTAATAGTCCTCGGTGAGCAACTGCCCCGAGACGTAGAAGGCGACGGCGTCCGGGCCATGGGCCTCGATGGTGGCAGCGAAGCGCTCGACGGCATGGTCGAGCGCCGCGTCCCACGCGAGCGCCCGCGGCGCCGCGCCACGCGCCGCTCGCCGCTGCGGCTGCAGCAGGCGCACCTGCGACTGCAGCGCCGCCGCCGCGCTCAGGTGCAGCGTGTTGCCTTTGGTGCACAAGCGCCCGAAGTTCGCCGGATGGTCCGGATCGCCACGCACGCCGGTGATTCGGCCGCCTTCGCTCTCGATCACGACTCCGCAGCCGACACCGCAATACGGGCAGGTCGATCGCGTCTCGACCACGGCGGCGACCTCAGCCATGGCGGCATGAGCCGATCGCCGCCGCGTCGAGGTCCAATGCGCAGTGCGCCAGCTCGTCGGCGTCGAGCAGCACCTTGCCGTCCTCGACCTTGCAGGCGAAGGTAGGGGTGCGACCCTCGTCGGGCGCGCGCGCGCAGCCGTCGGCCAGCCCGATCGTCCAGTTGTGCAGCGGACAGGCGACCCCGTCGGCGCAGACGATGCCCTGGCTCAGCGGCCCGCCGCGGTGCGGGCAGCGGTCGAGCAGCGCATGGACACTGTCGCCGGCGCCGCGGAACAACGCTACCGGCAGGCCGCGCTCGCGTGCAACGCGGCGCGCGCCCAGCCTCGGGATGTCGTCGACGAGGCAGACCACGGTCCAGCGGTTCATGCGCCCTCCGTTGCCGCCGCCGGGGCGGCCAGGGCCCGGAACTGACGCAGATCGACCTGCGCCGCCTCGAACTCGAACCAGGGGTCGGGCTCGCCGTCGAGGCTGAACTGCAGCCGATCCCACAACGCCTTGCGGCCCGCGGCATCGTCGAGGATCAGCGCCTTGACGGTGTCCAGGCCAACCCGGTTCACGTAATGCACGGTGCGCTCCAGGTACCAGCCCTGCTCGCGGTAGAGCTGCAGGAAGGCGCCGCTGTATTCGAGCACCTCGGCCGCGGTCTTGACCTTGCACAGGAACTGCGCCACTTCGGTCTTGATGCCGCCGTTGCCGGCGACATGGATCTCCCAGCCCGAGTCGACGCCGATCACGCCCACGTCCTTGATGCCGGCTTCGGCGCAGTTGCGCGGACAGCCGCTGACCGCGAGCTTGACCTTGTGCGGCGCGTACATGCGCCACAGCGCGCGTTCCAGGTCCTTTCCCATCTGCGTGCTGTCCTGAGTGCCGAAGCGGCACCATTCGCTGCCGACGCAGGTCTTCACGGTGCGCAGCGCCTTTGCGTAGGCATGGCCGCTGGGCATGCCGATGTCCTTCCAGACGCCGGGGAGGTCCTCCTTCTTCACCCCGAGCAGATCGATGCGCTGGCCACCGGTGACCTTGACCGTCGGGATCTTGTACTTGTCGACCGCGTCGGCGATGCGGCGCAACTCGTCGGCCGTGGTCTCGCCGCCCCACATGCGCGGGATCACGCTGTAGCGGCCGTCCTTCTGGATGTTGGCGTGGCTGCGTTCATTGACGAAGCGGCTTTGCGGATCGTCCCGGGCCAGCCGGGGCCAGGTGCTGATCAAATAGTAGTTGACAGCGGGCCGGCAGCTGGCACAGCCGTTGGGCGTGCGCCAGCCGAGCCTGTCGTAGACGCCGTCGATGGTCAGCAATTGCTCGCTGCGGATCGCGTCGCGAACGTCCTGGTGGCTCAGCTCGGTGCAGCCGCACATCGCCTTCTTGCGCGGCGTCGCGCTGTAGTCGCCCCCGGCGGTGAACATCAGCAATTGCTCCACGAGGCCGGTGCACGAGCCGCACGACGCACTCGCTTTCGTGTGCCTGCGCACCTCCTCCAGCGTGAACAGACCCCTGTCCTTGATCGCCTTGCAGATCGCGCCCTTGCTGACGCCGTTGCAGCCGCAGATCTCGTCGCCGTCGGCCATCTGCGCGGCCCGGGTGTGGCCTTCGTGGCCGGCGTCGCCGATATGGCTCTCGCCGAACATAAGCCGGTCGCGGATGTCGTGCACCTTTCGGCCTTCGCGCAGCAGCTTGAAGTACCAAGCGCCGTCGACGGTGTCGCCGACCATGCAGGCGCCGATCAGCCTGTCATCCTCAATGACGAGCTTCTTGTAGACACCGCCGTAGGGGTCCGAGAGCACGATCTCCTCGCGGCCCTGGCCACCCATGAAGTCGCCGGCGCTGAAGAGGTCGATGCCAGTGACCTTGAGCTTGGTGCTGGTCTGGCTGCCGCCGTAGCGGCCGATGCCGAACTGCGCCAGGTGGGTCGCGCAGACCTTGCCCTGCTCGAACAGCGGCGCCACCAAGCCATACGCGATGCCGCGGTGCGCGGCGCATTCGCCCACCGCGTAGATGCGCGGGTCGGTGATGGTCTGCAGCGTGTCGCTGACGACGATGCCGCGGCTGCAGTGGATGCCCGCCGCCTCGGCCAGCGCCGTGTTGGGCTGGATGCCGGCGGCCATCACGACAAGGTCGGCCGGGACCTCGCTACCGTCCTGCAGGCGCACCGCCGTCACGCGCCCGCCGTCGCCGGGAATCAGGCTCTCGGTCCGGGCGCCGATGCGAAATCTGATGCCGCGAGCCTCGAGCGCCTGTTGCAGCAACCTGCCGGCGACATCGTCAAGCTGGCGTTCCATCAGCCAGGGCATCAGGTGAACGACGGTGACCTGCATGCCGCGCCGCATCAGCCCGTTCGCGGCTTCCAGCCCGAGCAGGCCACCGCCGATCACGACCGCGTGTCGGTACCGGGTGGCGGCGTCGATCATCGCCCGGGTGTCTGCGATGTCGCGGTACGCGATCACGCCTGCGAGGTCCCTGCCCGGCACCGGCAGGATGAAGGGCTTCGATCCGGTGGCGAGCAGCAGGCGGTCATAGCCGCACTCGCTGCCGTCGGCGGCGATCACGCGGCGCCTGACGCGGTCGATGCGGTCGACGCGGGTGGCGGTGTGCAGCGTTATGCCGTTGTCCTCGTACCAGGACAGCGGGTTGAGGATGATCTCGTCGACCGTCTGTTCGCCGGCAAGCACCGGCGAGAGCAGGATGCGGTTGTAGTTGGGATGCGGCTCGGCGCCGAAGACCGTGATCTCGTAGAGGTCGGGCGCGATCTTCAGCAGCTCCTCGAGCGTGCGAACGCCGGCCATGCCATTGCCGACGAGGACGAGTTTCGATTTCTTCATGCTGCGGTTTCCTTCCGAAAGGCGGCCCTGGCAACCAGGCGGCGAAGGGCTTCGAGACCGAGATCGGCGACGCCCACGACGACGGGCAGCGGCGCATCCCCGACCTCGGCAGCGCGGTCAGCGGGCGCGAGCACGCCGCGGCCGCCTGAGACCGCCACGCGCTCGGCGTCACGCTGCGCCGCTGGTTCGGCGGGCGTCTGCCCCATGGCAAGACCGAGCCCGACCAGGGGGCTCGCTGGCGGCGCAACCCGGCCGCGAACCGGAAGATCGCGCTCGCCGGCACGTTTGCGGTCAACGGTCTGCCGCTCCGCCGGCTGCTGATCCTGCGCCGCCGACCGCGGCCCGGGCGAGAGTGCAAGGAGGTTGTTCATCGTCAGCGGGTGCTGTGCGCGCCCAGCGCCGGCGGCGCGTAGGCCGGGTCGTTCGGCACGCGCGGCCGGTCGGCGCGTGCGCGGCCGCCCTTCTCGGCCCAGGTGCGCGTCCAGCGGATCTGCACCACGCGCAGCATCACCAGCATCGCCAGCGTCAGCAGCGTGAAGGCGAGGAAGCCGTAGAGGTAGCTGCCCGTCGTCTGCTTGGCGATTCCCATCGCATTCGGCACGAGGCCACCGCCGAGCGCGCCGACTTCACCGATCATCGATCCCGCCACCGCGGTCGCCAGCGGCCAGCGCAGCGGCACCAGCTGGAACAGAGCGCCGTTGCCGGCGCCGAGCGCGGCAAAGCAGAGCATGAACAGCAGCGTCGTCACCGGCAGCGAGGCACCCATGAAGCCGCAACCTGTCAGCGTCGCTGCAACCACGACCAGCACGCCACAGAGCGCGTTGATGCCGCCGACGCGGTCCGAGACATGGCCTCCGGCGACGCGCACCGCACTGCCCATCAGCGTTGCCAGCATCGTCAACTGACCGGCCTCGATCTTCGTGACCTTGAACTGGTCGTGGAAGTAGGTGGGCAAGAAGCTCGCCAGGCCGATGAAGCCACCGAAGGTGACGACGTAGATCAGGCTGAGCGCCCAGCCGTCCCGCTCGAACAGGCACGACAGGTGCTCGCGCAAAGACTGGCGTTCGCGGTCCGGCGGTTCCTTGGCGGCGAACCACATCACCGCCATCGGCAGCAGCATCGTCAGCGCGGCCAGACCGTAGACGGTCTGCCAGCCGAAGCGCTGCGCCAGCGGCGGCGCGAACAGGACTGCGAGCACGGTGCCGGAATTGCCGGCGCCGGCAATTCCCATGGCCAGGCCCTTGAACCTGGGCGGGAACCAACCCGACCCAAGTGACAGCGCCACACCGAAGCTGCCACCGGCGATGCCCAGCAACACGCCCATCGCGAGCACGCTGTCGTAACTGTCGACGAAGTAGTAACCGAAGGCCAGCGCCGCGACGATCAACGCCATTTCGACCATGGCCGCGTTCTTGCGTCCTATGTATTGCGACAGCAGGCCGAGCGGAAACCGCATCAGCGCGCCGGCGACGATCGGCACCGAGAGCATGAAGCCCTTTTGCACCGCGTCGAGGCCGTAACTCTCGCTGATGAACGGACCCATCGCGCCATTGAGGACCCAGATCGCGAAGGTGAAATCGAAATACAGGAACGCGGCGGCCAAGGTCGGCCAGTGACCGGAACGGATGAACGTCTTGACATCGGACATGCTTGCGGCCTCGGGTGAACGGCAACGCCGCCGCACGATGCGGCCGGCTTGCACTGGGTTGGCGAGAGGTGCGCAACGCGTGGGAGGCGCTGCGTTTTCAGCGAGACAGGCGCCGGACGGGCGCTTCACTGCGGCGGTGCGTCGTTACACCGCAGGCCGTGCGTCGCAAACTCCATGCCCGGCCCGCAGGCGAACGCTGCAAACCGCCAACGGCCCACGGAAGCGCGATGCGTGACGGCGACTATTTCCCCATGACGCTGCGCGCCTTCGGGGCCACGCCAGACACCGCCCGGGCGCTGCGGTCGGCATTGCTACAGGGCGGCGCCATCGACGTCGAAGCCGTCGTCTGCGCCACGTTGGTGCCGCATTTCGGTGCCACCGCACCGCATGAGGTCGTCGTCTACCTGCGGCCCGAGGATCATGGACTGCAGGCTGCGCTGGAGGCTTGGCAGGGGCAGCCGCCCGGCGCCGTCACCGTCGTCGCGCCGGGGCTGGACGCGGCGCGGGCGCTGACCTTGGCCGCAGCAGGCGTGGGGGCGATCGCGAATTCGCTCGATGTCGTCGCGCTACGCGCGGCGCTCGTCTGGGCGCGCGCCTGCCATGCCCGGCAGGCGGCGCTGCGCGACGAACTGGCGCAGGCGCGCACCCAACTCGACGAGCGCAAGTGGCTCGACCGCGCCAAGGGCCTGCTGATGGCCGCGCGCGGCATGGCCGAGGACGAGGCCTTCAAACTGCTGCGCGGTGCCGCGATGCACGCCAACCTGCGACTGGTCGAGGTCTCGCGCTCGGTCATCGATTCCGCGCGCTGGGCCGAATCGGTCAACCGCGCTGGCCAGTTGCGCATGCTGTCGCAGCGTCTGCTGGCGCTCGCCGCGCAGCGCCTGGCCCAGGTGGACGGTGCACAGGCGCGCTCGCTCCAGACGCACGCAGTGCGGCGGGTGCAACACAACCTGGACTATCTGGCCGCGCTCGACCTCGCCGCCGACGCGGCCGCGGCGCTGGCGGAGACGCAGGCCGCCTGGTCGGCCTTGCGATCGATGCTGGGCTCCCGGCTGCAGCGGGCCGACCTTCGCGCTGCCGATGCCCGCGCGGAGACATTTCTGGCGGCCGCCGACCGGCTGACCGGCGCGCTCGAGGCACACGGTGGACGGCAGGCGCTGGCCATCGTCAACCTCTGCGGCAGCCAGCGCATGCGCGCGCAGCGTCTGGTCAAGGACGCACTGTTGTGCGCGCTGCTCGAGCCTGTCGCGGCCACCACCGTGCTGCTGCGCACGAGCGCGGCCTACGAGCAGGTGCAGCTCCAGATCGAGGCAGTGCCTCTGTCTTCACCCGAGATCCGCGCCGCGCTCGATGCCGTCCAGACCGGCTGGCTGACGCTACAGCGTGCGCTTCGGGCCACGGATCTGGCGGCCGTGGTCGGCGCCGGCGAGCAGCTGCTGCAGGCAGTGGACCGGCTGACCGACCGCTACGAGCACAGCTTGCAGGTGCTGATGTCCTGAGCCGGGTCTTGCGCGTGCCGCATGCGGCCCGGGACTTCTGCTCGGCGAAGCGACAAGCCCCTGACATCGGCTGCGAGATCCACGGCGAGCCGCCTGTTGGCGATGGAGATCACCCCAACGACTTCACCGCCACCTCGGCGTCGTTGACCGCGCCCCACCCGGTGGCGACTCGCCTGTACAGGCCGCGTCTGTCCAACTCGCGGCGGCTCACGTGCTGAGCCGTGCCTTCCAGTATCCGCCCGCCGAGCTGCAGGACGAGCGATCGAGGCGCCTTTGCCGCCGCGTGCACGAAGGCGCGCGTCGCGGGGTCATAGTGCTCGAAGCTGTAGACCGTGACTTCATCGGGCATTTGCATGGCCGCCCCCTCATTGCAGGGCGTCGATCCTACGCACGCCTCTCGGTACGGGCCTTGTCGGGCATCAACAATCGGACGAAGTGGCGTCGATACCGCCGAGAATCCGTTGGTCCGAGGCCTGGGAGCATGGGTCACTCGCGTTGTCGGCGCGCGCCGGGCTGGCGCGCTCTTGCGGCAAGCACGCGGTGATGGCAGCCGCAACGATGCCAGGCGTGCTCATGGCTCGCGCCAGGACGCGGGACCGATGCCGCAGTGCCAGGGCTGGATGTCGACGGGGCCGTAGACGCCGGCCTGCGCGTAGGGATCCGCTTCGACGAATCGCCGTACGTCGGCGAGCGATTCCGCCTGCACGATGAGCAGGGTGCCGTTCATCGTCTGGGCGTCGCCGCCGTTCAACGGACCGGCCAACACCACCGTCACCGCGTGGGGCGCCGGCGCGCGCAGCCGTGCGCGGTGCGCTTCGCGCACTTGCTGGCGCACCGCGAGCATGCCGTCACGGTCGCGCGCCCAGACGGCGAAGAGCGTCACGCTTCGGGCGCCAGCACGATGCGCTGTGAAAGCGTGCTGTAGGGATGGTCGGCCAGGGGCCCTTGCGCGTGATGATCGAAGCGGCCGATGAGCGACGAGCGCACGCCGAAAACGGCGTCCGAGTCCAGGTAGGGATCTGGCTCACGGAAGATGTGCGTGATCAAGCTGCGATAGCCCGGGGCGCGAATCCTGAAGTGGATATGCGCCGGCCGCCAGGGGTGACCGCCCGCGGCTAGAAGCATGCGTCCAACCGGTCCGTCGGTCGGCACCGGGTAGGGGGCGGGGACGATAGACCTGAAATGTGTCCGCCCCTTGACGTCGGTACGAAACACACCGCGGGCGCGGCGCTCGTGTCCGAGTTCCGGACGCTGCACGTCGTAGAGGCCCTCTTCGTCGGCCTGCCAGGTATCGACCTCGGCGCCCGCGATCGGGTGTCCGTTAAGGTCGACGACCTCGATCTCCGCGAACAGCATCTCCCCGGGTGCTCCGCGCGCCAGGTCGGCGCCGGCCGGCAGCAGCGGTGCGTCGTCGACATGGAAGGGTCCGAAGACCGTCGCCTCAGTGGCCCCGGGTGGGCGCGCCTGGTTCAGCGCCACGGTCAGCATCGACACGCCCAAGGTGTCGGACAGAAGGATGTACTCCTGGCGCGTGTCGTCACACTTGTGGCCGGTGTCGGTCAGGAACTGGATCCCTTGCATCCATTCGCCTTCGGTGAGCCGCGTCTCGCGCACGAAGGCATGCAAGTGGGTCACCAGGGAGCCGAGGATCTGCTTCAGGCGCGGATCACCGCAGTTCTCGAAGCGCGCGAGCACGGCCGCGGTGATGTTGTGTTCGTCGGTGTTGCGCATGCTTCATTCACTCCTTGATGTGGAGATGTCGACGGGTCGGGAACAGGCTCAGGCCCCAGCGTTCCTGCACCCAACCCCATAGACCTTGCTTGAAATTGATTGTCACCACGATCGCGAGCAATCCCAGGCCGAGGAGGTACCAGGTGCCGTAATCGCTGAAGAACTTGTTCAGGGCCCAGAAGATCAAGGCGCCGACGATTGGCCCTTCGATGCGGCCAATGCCACCGATCACGACCATGAAGATCGCGAAGGCGGTCCAGTTGACGTTGAAGGCAGCGTTCGGGCTGATGCGCAGGTTGCCGACGAAATAGAGCGCCCCTGCCAGGCCGGCGCCAAAGGCTGCCACCACGTAGACCGCCAGCTTCATGCGAAGGACCGCCACGCCCTGGCTTTCTGCCGCCATTTCGTTGTCGCGGATGGCGAGCAGCGCCAGCCCGCGCTTGCTGCGCAGGAACAGGTAGACGAGACCGATCGCAGCCACCGTACAGGCCACGGCAAGGCCGTAGGTCAAGTTCTCGCGCGTGCTGCGCTCGATGCCGCGCAGCGCCGTGAGGCTGGTGCCGGACCCGCCACCGACGATCGGCATGTTGGCAAACGAGAGCCGAAAAACCTCGGCAATGACCCAGGTGCCGATGGCGAAGTAGCCGCCCTGCAGCCGAAATGCGACCCAGCTCACGGGCACGGCGACGGCAGCCGCGGCGATGGCGGCGATCGGGATGGCGACGAANGGGTTCACGCCGGCCAGATTGCCGAGCATCAGCATCGCGTAGCCCCCGAGTCCGAAATAGGCCTGCTGGCCGATCGAGACCATGCCGCCGTAGCCGGCGAGCAGGTTCCACATCATCGCGAAAATGAAGTAGCAGGCGATCTCGACGAACTCGCGCATCCATGCCGGCGCGCTTTCCTCCGGCGCCCACCATGGCAGCGAAGCCGCGCCCAGCAGCACTGCGAGCGAGATCCAAAGCGCAACTCGGCTGGCCCGGGTACCGCGTTGCACGTCGATGGGCGGGGAATGAATGCTCATGCTTCAGCCCCTGGTCTTTGGGAACAGGCCTTGCGGCCGCACGACCAGCAGCGCCAGGAACATCAGATGCCCGGCCCACAGGCCCCAGCCCGGGTCGACGCGAAAGCCGATCTGCTGCGTCAGACCCAGCACCATGGCGCCAACGAAGGTGCCCCAAAACGAGCCCATGCCGCCGATGATCACGGCCTCGAATGCGAACAGCAGCAGCAGCGGGCCGTCGCTCGGGCTGACCGTGGTGCGCATCGCCTGCAGCACGCCGGCGATGGCGATGAGCACGAAGGCGATCGCGGTTGCCAGGGCGTAGATATGGCCCGCCTTCAGACCCATCAGTTCGGCGATCTCGCGGTCGTCGGAGACGGCGCGGAAGGCGCGCCCGAGCGCGGTGCGCGCGAATAGCGCCTGCAAACCGGCCGTGCATAGGACCGCGATCGCAAAGATCAGCAGCGGCAGCACGCCCAGCGACAGCCCTCCGATGCTCACGCTTTGGATGTTGAGTCCGCCGGTGTCGAGCGAGCGCGGGTCGGCCGAGAACGTCTCGAGCAACCCGTTCTGGATCACGATAGACAGGCCGAAGGTCACCACCAGCGACGGCAGCGGGTCCTTGCCGAGGGTGCCGTTGAGCACGAAGCGCTGCATCGCGTAGCCGGCGCCGAAGGCGATCGGCAGCAGCAGCAGCGCCGACAGCGCGGGCTGCAGCCCGAACGTCGCGACCCCGGCGATGGCCGCGAATCCGCCGAGCACGATGAAGTCGCCTTGGGCGGTGTTGGTCAGCCGCATGACACCGAACATCAGCGACAGGCCGAGCGCGAACAGACTGTACAGACCGCCGAGCAAGATGCCCTGGACCAGCATTTGGAGCACGCGATCAAGTCCCGAAGTAGGCGGCAGAGATCTGCTCGCGCGTGAGTCGATCGCTTGGCCCCTCGAGCGACACGCGCCCCTCCTGGAAACAAACGACGCGGCTCGACACCCGCTGCGCGACGCTCACGTCCTGCTCGACGATGACCAAGGCCATGCCTTCATCGGTGATTGCGGGCAGGGCGTCGTAGATCTCCTTGATGACGATGGGCGCCAGTCCCAGCGAGAGTTCGTCGCACAGCAGCAAGCGCGGGTTGCTCATCAGCGCTCTGCCGATCGACACCATCTGCTGCTGTCCGCCCGACAGCGCCGTGGCGGGGTGGCGACGCTTGTGCTCGAGGATCGGGAACATCTTGTACAGGCGCGCCAGATTCCACGGCCCGCGGCGGCCGGCGAAGGCGCCCATCAGCAGGTTCTCTTCCACCGTCAGTGACGGGAACAGGCGTCGGCCCTCGGGCACCATCGCCAGGCCACGGCGCACGATGTCGCCCGGCGGCAGTCCGCCGATCGGCAGGCCGTCGAAGTGCACGCTGTCGCCGGGCACCTTTACGAGTCCTGTGAGTGCCTTCAGGAACGTGCTCTTTCCGGCGCCGTTGGCACCGATCACGGCCACGACCTCCGCCTCGGCCAGGTGGAAGTCGATGCCGAACAGCGCCTGCGCGTCGCCGTAGAACGCCTGCAGCCCTTTCGCCACGACCAGGGCGCTCATCACTCGATCCCCATGTAGACGCGCCGCACCTCGGGGTCGTTCATGACCGCCCGCGGTTCGCCCTCGGCGAGCTGGCGACCGAAGTCGATGACGTAGAGGCGGTCGGCGATCGACAGCAGCGCGTGCACGACATGCTCGATCCAGATCATCGTCACGCCACGGGCCTTGATGCGGCGCAGCTCGTCGACCAGCTCGCGGGCCTCGGGTTCGGTCAGCCCGCCGGCGATCTCGTCGAGCAACAGCAGCTTCGGACGCGTTGCCAGGGCACGCGCCAGCTCGAGCCGTTTGCGATCGAGCAGGGTCAGCCCGCCGGCCGCCTTGTTGGCCACCGAACTCAACCCGGTCTGCTCGAGCACGGCGTGCGCGGTCGCCCAGGCCTGGCGCTCGCCCTCGCCGGCGCCGAAGCACGCAGCCGTGACCAGGTTCTCGAACACGGTCATGTTGCCGAAGGGTTGCGGCACCTGATAGCTGCGGCCGATGCCCGCGTGGCAGCGGCGGTGCGGCTTTAGCGCGCCGATGTCCCGGCCCTCGTATTCGATGCGCCCCCGGTCGGCGCGCACGTCACCGCTGATGAGGTTGAACAGCGTCGTCTTGCCGGCGCCATTCGGGCCCAGGATGCCCAGCGTCTCGCCCTCGGACACCGACAGCGTGATGCCGTCGGTGACCTTGACCGCGCCGTAAGACTTGTGCACGTCGTGCAATGCGAGCAGTGTCACCGCCGTCCCGTTCCAGCTTCGGCGGGGCGGCGACGACAGGGGCGCCTGCGTGCGACGTTCAAAGCAGCGTCAACTTGCCGCCAGCGGGGATGTTCGGTGCCGCNTGGTCGTCGACGATCACCAATTCGACCTTGTACTTCGACCCCGGTGCNGCCTTGACCCATTGGCCGAGCACCAGCGGCGTTTTGCTGACGTTCTTGAACGGCCCNTTGNCGCCCCACCGGACCGGTCCGACGACTGTGGCGAGAGAGGTCGCCACGACGGCGTCGCGCACGTCGGCTGCCTTCGCCGATCGGGCGCGCGACAGCACGTTCGCGGCCACCTCGAAGAGTGCGTGGGCGAAGCCGATGGGCTGCGTCCATTGCTTGTGCGTGCCGGCCTCGTAGGCTGCGGCCAGCTCGGCGGCGGTCTGCTTCGTCAGGCTCGACGCAAACGGATGCGACGGGCTCCACCAGACCTCGGTGCTGAGTCCGTGTCCGAGATCGCCCAGCGCCTCGATGGCGCCCGGAAACAGCAACGCCTTGCCCAGTGTGATGACCTTCGGCCGGTAGCCCTGCTGACGCGCCTGTGTCAGGAAGGTCTTGGCATCGGGCGGGATCACGACGCCGGTGACGATCTCGCAGCCGGCCTTCTTGAACGCCGCAATCTGGGCGCTGAAGTCCTGCGTGCCGTCCTGGTAGCGGCCCGGATCGGTGAGCGCGAAGCCCATGCTCGCCAGCGGCTTGGGAAAGCCCAGATTCGGGTCGCCCCAGGCGTTGCCGTCGCCGTCGTTGGGGAACAGTCCACCGACCTTCTTGTTGGTCCGCACGGTCTTCCAGCCGTTGGTGTAGTTCGCGATCACGTCCTCCAGGCCCCAGAACATGTGGTAAGTCCAGTCGAAACCCTTGGCCGGATCGCCCTTGCGGCCGAAGAACCAGGGCTGCCAGGGCACAACGCTGCTGATGCACGGGGTCTCGTTCAGCTCGCAGGCGTCGCTGACCGGGTTCGCCGTCTCCGGCGTGCCCGCCGTCAGCATCAACGCGACGCGGTCCTTCAGGATCAGGTCGTTTGCGACCTCGCCGGCCCGGTTCGGGTTCGACTGGCTGTCCTTGAGCAAGATCTCGACGGCGTATTTCCTTCCGCCGACGCTGATGCCGTTCCTGAATGCGCTGTGCATCTGGTCGATGACCCATTTGTCGGCCTCACCGAAGGGCGCGAGCGGACCGGTCTGCGGCGAGACGTAGCCTATCTTCAGCGTATCGGCAGCCCACAGCAGCGGGGTGGCGGAAGCGGCGGCCAAGGCGGTCGTGCCCTGGACGAAATGGCGGCGATTGAAAGTCATCGATGTCTCCGGTCTCAGTGTTGTGGTGGATGTCCGTCGAAAGCCCGTTGCAGCAGCGAACGCAGGGCGGCGCGGTCCAGCGGCCGCGGGTTGGGATAGGGGGCAGTGGTGGCCAACAGGGCGGCGCGGTCCAGGCCTTCGGCGGGCATGCCGATGGCGGCCAGCGAAGTGGGCGCTCCACTGCGATGTGCCAGGTCTTGCAGAGCCGTCGGCGCATCGAACGCTTCGTTGCCTAGCGCGCGTGCGATGCGAGCCATCGCGACGGGCGCCATCGGCGCGTTGTACGCCAGCGCATGCGGCAGGATCACGCAGTGCACCTCGGCATGCGGCAGCTCGAAGCTGCCGCCCAGCGTGTGGCAGAGCTTGTGGTGCAGGCCCATCGCCACGGCGCCGAGCACGCTGCCGCAGAGCCAGGCACCGTACAGCGCATCCGCGCGCGCCGATACGTCTCTCGGCTGCGCCACCAGGATCGGCAGCGCCGACGCCAGCGCACGAATGCCCTCTTCAGCCATCAGCGCGGTGACCGGGTTTCCGTCGTGCGCGTACAGGCCCTCGGCCGCGTGGGCGATGGCGTTCATGGCGCTCGTCACGGACAAGCCCAACGGGAGCGNGGCGCTGAGNTCGGGGTCGTAGATGACCGTGGCCGGCAAGACCTTCGGGTCGCGCCCGGTCTTCTTGACACCGCCTTCGGTAAGCCCCCAGATCGGCGTCATCTCGCTGCCGGCGTAGGTCGTGGGAATGGCCAGGATCGGCAGGCCGGATTCGAGTGCGATGGCCTTGCCCAGGCCGGTGGTCGAGCCGCCGCCGATCGCCACCGCGCAGTCGGCGCCCAGCCGCGCGGCTTCGGCGCGCGCCGCACGCGCCAGCTCGACCGGCACGTGCATTACGGCCTGGGCGAACACGCCGGCGGCCTTGTCGCCCAGCATCTCTGCCACGCGCCGGGCGCTGTCCACCTGGTCGGGCGTCGACAATACGAGCGCGCGCCGCGCGCCCAGCCGTNCGATCTCGGCTCCGAGCTGNGCCAGCGACCCGGACCCGAAGACCACGCGCGACGGGTTCGCCGTGTAGACGAAGGGTGTCATCGCGGATACCAGGGCGGAATCTGCGCGTCGACGTTGACCCACACGCTCTTGACCTGCGTGTACTCGCGCATCGCATCGAAGCCCATCTCCCGCCCGTAGCCGCTCTGGCCGACGCCGCCGAAGGGCGAACCGGGGTTCACGCGCTTGTACGAATTGATCCAGACCATGCCGGCATGCATCTCGCGGGCAAACCTGTGCGCGCGCTGCAGGTTTCCGGTCCACAGCCCGCTGCCCAGGCCGTAGTCGGTGCCGTTGGCGATGCGCAGCGCCTCGTCGTCGTCCTTGAAGGTCAGCACAGTCACGAACGGGCCGAAGACCTCTTCCTGCGCGATGCGATCCTGCGCGGAGCGGGCGCGCACGATGGTCGGCTCGACATAGCAGCCGCGGCTCAGTGCCGGGTCCGCGGGTGACCTGCCGCCGGCGATCAATTCGCCGCCTTCGGACCGGGCCACGTCGACGTAGGACAGCACGCGGTCGCGGTGCTGGCCGCTCGTCAACGGCCCCATCTCGGTNCTCGGGTCGAGCGGATTGCCGAGGCGGATGCTGCGAGCGAGCTTGGCGAAGCGCTCCAGGAACTCGTCCGCGATGCGCTCGTGCAGCATCAGACGGCTGCCGGCGATGCAGGCCTGACCCTGATTGTGGAAGATGGCCCAGGCGCTGCCGTTCACCGCCGCGATCAGGTTGGCATCGTCGAAGACGATGTTGGCGCCCTTGCCGCCGAGCTCGAGCTGCACCTTCTTAAGGTTGCCTGCACTGGCCTGCACGATGCGCCGGCCAGTGGCGGTACTGCCGGTGAAGGCAATCTTGGCGATGCGCGGGTGGTCGGCGATCGCCTGCCCGGCGATCGCGCCCATGCCCGGCACGATGTTGACGACACCGTCGGGCATGCCCGCTTCGCTCATCAGTTCGGCGATCTTCAGCGCCGTCAGCGGTGTGATCTCGGCCGGCTTCATCACGACCGTGTTGCCAGCCGCGAGCGCCGGCGCCATCTTCCACGAAGTGAACATGAGCGGGAAGTTCCACGGCACGATCTGGCCGACCACGCCCACTGGCTCGCGCAGCAGGTAGTTCAGGAAGCCGGCCTCGACCGGTACCACGTCGCCCTGGAACTTGTCGGCCATGCCGCCGAAATAGCGAAAGCAGCCTGCGGTGCGCGGCACGTCGAGGAAGCGGCAGTCCTTCAGCGGATGCCCGGTGTCCAGCGACTCCAGCCGCGCCAGTTCTTCCGTTTGGCTCTCGATCAGCTCCGCGAGCCTGAGCAGGATGCGACCGCGGTCGGCCGCGGCCATGCGCGCCCAGGCCGGGAAGGCCGCTTCGGCGGCGTCGACGGCGCGTTCGACATCGGCCACACCAGCCATCGCCACCTCGGCGATGACGCTGTTGTCGTGCGGGTTCAGCGTCGCCAGGGTTCGGCCGTCGGCCGCATCGACGAACCTGCCGCCGATGAACAGTTGGTGGCGAATGGGCGAGTTCAGCCCCGCCGCGGCCTGGATGTGAGCAAGATTCATGAAACCCTTCGCATCGCTGGGCAGCACATCAAGCGGACGCCGCGGAACCGGCTTCGCCGGACCGCTGGCGTGGCGCCCTGGGGGAGGGGCGGCCGAGGGCCGCGTCGGAGAGGGTCAAAAACGCACCGGGATCTCGGGCGCCTCGCCCTTCTGGATCTCGTAGACGAGATTCGGACTGCCGTTCTCCCACACCAGCAGCATCGAGCGCTTCGGGCTGTAGCCCTGGTGGCGGCAGTAGGCCGGCATCGCGGCCATGTCGCCGGCCTTCATGATGACGCGCGCCAAGGGCTTGCCTGTGGTCTTGTCGGCACAGTCCCAATGGATCTCATCGGTCATCTGGAAGAACCACTCGACGCGGTCATTGGCNTGGATGATCGGCAGGATGTGCTCTTCGGTCGTCGGGCACATGAAGCTGTACTTGACGACGCTGGTAAAGCTCGGGTTCCAGGTCACCTGGCTGCGCGACAGGAAGGCGAACAGGTTGAAGGCGTGCACCTCGTTCTCGAAGCCCGGTTCGGGGTGCAGTTCCGGCTGGTCCTGCGGCACGTCCGCAAAGGCGCGGTTCACCGGGGCGCCGCGTGCGTCGGTACGCAGTGCCAGGTCGTCCTTCAGGCCGACGCAGCGCTTGGCCAGTTCGCGTGCCCGCGTGATCTTGGCAAGGTTGTTGCCGTTCTTGCGACCGTAGGGCGAGCCGGTCTCCTGCGGTGCCGCAAACGGGTCGAAGGTCTCGTTCGTCCAGTCGTCGAGCATGGCGGCAAACGTGGCCGCGATCTCGTCGGTCGGGAAGTTCTCCAGCCTGTCGACCCGTGCCGCCTTCATCGTGGCGTTGTAGGTACCGGCATACATGTCCACCGTCTTGTAGTGGTTTGTCGTGCCGAACACATGGTCGAAGTTGACCCCGCCGTAGAAGAAGCCCCAGGCCACATCGCGCATCAGCGCGCGCAGGAAGTTGCCGATGTCCATCGTGTGGCTCAGCGGCCGGCCGTCCGTCGTCGTCCAGGTGATGTGGGCGAAGTACTCGTCACGGCGGAAATTGAAACTGCCGAGGTTGAAGGCCTTGTAGCCCATCGTCGCGTCGGGCTTGGAAGCAATGACTGCGCTCATGCGGATCTCCTGTTCAGGCGGTCTGGCAGATATCGGCCCAGCGCTCAACGCTGAGGTCGCCCTTGCAGGTCTGCAGGATCACGACGCCTGGCTTTGCGCTGCGGAACTGATAGGCGCTGTTCTTGGGCAGCAGGGCCTGATGGCCACGGCGGATCTTCAGCCAGCCCATCTTCGTGCCCGCGGGTGCGCCTTTGACGAGAACGCCGCCGTTGTGATCCGGGTCAGGCACGGTCTGCTCGACGCCCAGCTTGATGAAATGAATTTCGACCTCACCATCCATGCACAACGCAAACTCGTCGTGCGCGCAGGTGAACCAGGGCGAGGCGCCCTCGGCGCGCACGGCCTCCAACACGTAGATCTGGTTCTGTCCGACCACCACGCGCTCGTAAGCCTTGGCCCGGGAAGCGACCTCAAAGCAGTTCGAGAAGGCGTAGTTCTTTACGTCGTCATCGATGGGTTGGACGCCGCCCTTCTCGAAGTGTTCGAGCGATCCGAACTTCGTCTGGTATGCCGTGGATGTCATGCCGTTCTCCTCGCATGCGACTGGGGAATGGAGACAGTCTAGGGACCGGTCNGGGCCGTGAGTAGGCAGCGGATGCCAATCTGATTATTCGGACTTCAAGAACAATCAGACGGGTTTACCCGTATTGGANGGGTGTCTGCCCGACTATTCGATGAGTTTGGCGGACAGCAGGCCGCGCTCGATCAAGGCCTGATCCCAAGGCGGCGTGCCCGCGAAGCTCTGCTTGAGCAAGTCAAGAAAGAGCTTGAGCTTGAGCGCGCTGCGGACGGTCGCCGGGTAAAAGACGGAGAGCGAGAACGAACTGAGCTGATGGTCGGCGAGCACGAGTTGCAGGCTGCCTTCGAGCAAGGCGTCGGCGGCCACAAGCGTGGGGATGCAGACGATGGCGGCGTCCTCCATGGCGTACTCCTGCAGCAGGTGGACGCTGTTCGTCAGCAGCGCCGGCTTGATCTCGAGCTGGACGATTTCGCTCGGGCCGTGGAAGGCCAGGCGCTCGCGTGTCGGATAGCCTGAGTACCAGCCCAGGCGATGCCCTGCGAGATCGCGCGGGTGCCGGGGAAGGCCGTGGCGGTGCACATAGCCGGGCGTGGCGCAGAAGACCCGGCGGACCGGGAACAGCTTGTGCGAAACCAGTTCCTCCGAACCCGGCGGAAATATCTGCAGCGCGCAGTCGAAACCCTCCTTCACAGGGTCGATCGCCGAGTCGTTGACCACCATGTCGAGCACGATCTGGGGGTAGCGCTCCTGAAAGTGCCGCAACAACCGCGCCAGGTGGCCGAGCACGAAGCCCGGCAGCGCATGCACGCGCAATCGTCCCGACGGTGAGGTCGTGACCTCGCGCATTTGGTCGACCACCTCGTTCGTGCGGCCCACCAGTTCGACGCAATCACGCAGAAACCCCTGGCCGAGTTCAGACAGCCGTACGCTGCGCGTATTGCGGTGGAACAACGGCGCGCCGACGAAAGCCTCGAGCTGCTGGATACGCGTCGTGACGACCGAGCGCGAGACGCGCATCTGGCGCGCGGCTTCGGCGAAGCTCTTGGTCTCGGCGACGCGCACGAAGGCATCAATGGCAAGGAAGCGATCCATTGGCATTCAGTCTAGCGCCGGCACCGCCGGCCCAGCCCGGAGCGCAGCGCCAGTCGCCGAGGGAACTGCCGACGCGCAGCGGGTGGAAGCGCGGCAAGCGTCGATCGGCCCATCGAGAATATCGGCCCAAGGCGCGCGCTGTGACTTGACCGGGCGCCGCAAGTCAGGCCATTGCGCGTGTGCCGCACCAAGTCCGTG